>Ga0187827_10000379_pt1 | contig 71039 bp, 80 predicted proteins | sample ETNtaG_39_FD_167969 | JGI IMG/M metagenome (GOLD analysis project Ga0187827, IMG submission 167969) | Marine microbial and viral communities from oxygen minimum zone, Eastern Pacific Ocean - ETNP2014_SV_150_PacBio MetaG (Illumina Assembly) | ecosystem: Environmental > Aquatic > Marine > Hypoxic... | reverse complement strand
ATCGGATATTTGTAGGAGGACATTCGGCTGGAGGACATCTTGCAGCGTTAATCACCCTTCAGCTGGATGCCTTGCCAAGACACGGTCTGCCAAAAAATGTTGTCAAAGGCTGCTTTCCGGTAAGCGGAGTATTCGACATTTCGGGTGAGGCACTCACCTTGGCTAAACCCTTATTGAAATCATGCAATGATGCCGCTAATGCCAGTCCTATCCTACATGTACGTGATAACACGGTTCCTTTCTTCATAGCAGTAGGAGAAAACGAAGATTCTATCATGAAATCTCAAAGTGAAGATATGATCTCAGCTTTGAAGACGCAGTCAGGCGTGGTTAGAGTTCTCGAAATGAAAGGCTGTGACCACTTTCAGACTAATATCAAAGGCGGAGATATTGATGGGGAATGGGCTTCAACAGTTCGGCGGTTGATGACTTGAAAAACTACAGCAATTCCTAAAAGTATTATATTCCTCACAAAAACAGATTACATAGGAGTAATATTAAGTCTCTAAACAATTTCGAATCACTGCACATGATTCAATAAAATGTATTAATTCTTTAATCAAGTCCAAATAATCAAATTATATACAATTTTTATCCCCTTTTTATTGTTGTATGAGATATATGTTGTTAAATCCATCTTAAATAAGTAAGATGACATGTTGAAGGATTATTTTAGGAATATCAATTATACACTTTGTCAATTATTAGTCAAGATGATAAAAGATTGTCTATGTCAAATATTCAGTTTCTCAATAACTCTTTTTGTTTTTATTCGGTGAAAATTTAATCCAACTTCTTGCGGAGTTAAGCCCATGGCCAATCCTAGGAGCTGAGTATAATAGAGAACTGGGATATTATAATTTTTCTTTAATTTAATATTAACTTCAAGTTGTCCAACATCATATTGAAGAAAACATGTAGGACATATTGTGATCAAACAGTCTATTTGAGCATTTTGCATATCGAATAATTTTTCATCAACTTGTGATAATGACTTTGATTCATGAATAAATCTAGCAAAAGATGCGCAGCACAGAGATTCTGATTTGTAGCTTACGTTTTCGGCGCCTATAGCGCTCACAAGTTCTCTCATAGACTGAGGATTAGATGGATCATCATATTCCTCTAGATCTTCCCGAATATGGCAACCAAGATGAATCCCAACTCTTAAGTTTTTCAATGGTCGTTTAACATGTTTCTTAATTTCAGAAACTCCAATTTTTGAATAAAGGAGCCATAATATACTTCGAACATTTATGTCACCAGAGTAATTACGGTCTATAGAAGATAATGAGTCGTTAACTGAGTTCCTAAGTTCAATATTTTCCTTCAGTTCCTTGTTTACAGAACTAAGTGTTAAGTTACAACCAGAACAAAAAGTTAACAGATCCCTTTTTTCAAACTCTGCAAGAGAGAGATTTCGAGCTGCTAAGGCATGCCAAGCAAATCGATTAGCGAAAGTTGATGATACAGGGTCTGGACAACAACTTGCATTCTCAAGATTAGTTGTTTGCACACCCAAGATATTCAATACTTTGAGTGTGATTGATTCAATATGTGGAAGTCTTGCCGGAATAAAACATCCAAGGAAGAGAGAATAATGTAAATTATTCATTTTTTAACAACTTTTCCAAGACCCAACTTATTTGTTAGAATGCGAATTTCATCTTTAGGGCGTTTAATCTGACACAGCCCCATAGTTTTTCGTCTATTTGAAATTGATTCAGACATTGGAGCTAAAGCCGCAGATTCTGATACAGTGAATAAGTTTCCGTGACAATAATCTAAGAACTTCCGAACACCTTCAGACTTGTTAAAAACGGAGTTTGTAAAGAAACCGATATCGCCTTCAGCTTTATGAGTTGTAATATTCAACAAACCGGACTTGCTGGCGTTAGATAACCCTATAGCAATTCTATTTCGTTTAACAGAAGACGTTAGTTCAGAAACATTAAATGTTAAAGCTCCAAGCTTACAAACTTTTACACATCTAGGGCTACCACCGCATAAATCACATTTGATCATTTTGTTTTCCTTATTATCATAAAATACTCCATCGTAAGGACATATCAATGAACAGCTTCTACATCGGATACATGTATTATCAGATATTGTATAAGATTGATAAGATTCATTAAATTTGATTGAATCTGTTGAACATATTGCTTTACATAATGGTTGATCGCATTGAAGACAGAAATATACTAGTGCTGAACCATCATCATTTTTAACCATACGAATACTTTTTGGAGAAATAGTTTCGTTTCTTGTTTCACATGCTTTTTCACAGTCACCGCAGCCATTACACAGTTTTGGATCGAAAGTCAAAGTCTTTCCAGTATTACTCATTTCTTCAGTGCTTCCCTATCGCTAATAATAGTTTTGTATCTGATACCTATTAAGGGTTCTTACAATAAAAAATCAAGGTATTTAATCTGTTTTCTTATATTGTATGGTCATGAGCTATAATGGATTAGAAATAAGAGTTGGTTTCCAAGATACAGATCATAGTGGTAGAGTATATTTTCTAAATTACGCAAAATGGATGGATATAGAAATTGTTGAATTTTTTAGGTACTTGGGTTTCAATTTCAGATCAAATAAAGAAACCAAATTAAAAAGGAAGATATTCAAAGGAACCTTTGTTATAGGAGAATGTTGCTTCAGAATTAATGCGCCTTCGAAGTTTGATGATATAGTTATAGCTATGTCTAAAGTAGTAGAAATTAAACCAAAAACTGTTAAAATTGAGACAGAGGTTATTGATAAGAGAAGAAGGATAGTTCTGGCAGTAGGCACATTTACTTTTATATGGGTTAAGGGAGAAAAATCGGCAAGAATTCCTGTTGAAGTTATTAACAGCCTTGAATCTTCTAGAGATGCTGTAAAATAGATTTTAACCTACATTTTTCTAATATAGGTTTTAACTAAATGGTGAAGATTTAGGTCTTGTAGTGGTATTTCAACGAGTTCACCTTTAGATGCCTTATTAAAGCGATTTCTTGGAGTTTCAATTAGGTTATCTATCTTTTGTAATCGTTCTTTAATGTAGTTATCATTCATGGCTGCTGGAATTGTTTTAAAAATATTAGGGGCGACTATTTTTGCAGAGACTAGCAAAGCGTAACAAATATCTTGTATTTCCCACTGAGCATCTTTTGCACACCTAAGACTAAAAATATGAAGGTATTCACGGGGATTCGTTGTCATCACAATATTGGTGGAAGCTCCACCTATACGTATAAAGCGAGCATCTTCTGCACTTTTTTTAAGTTTGACATATCCCTCATCCATTTGCTTCGTTATTTCAACTATGTCTTCAAAGTTTAGATCAAGAGTTTTTCCATCGATCTCAATAGGAATTTTCTCATCACCTAATTTTGGAGGTTTAACATATCCAAAGGATCGAGTTATTTTCACATATCTCTGACTCTGCTGGGAAAATGATGCTAGTCTATGTCTAACTAATTGGTGGGTTAAAGCTCGAGATACACCTTGAATATCATAGGTCAAGGATCCATGTTCTAAAATATCCATATGTCCTAGTTCTATCGCTTTTCTTAGAAAATAGGTAACACGGGTGTCATCAAAATAAGTTTTTTCTTCTTCAAGGATTTTTCCAGCTTTGGGAGTATTTGAATATAAAGAGTATGCGGAATGCGGGGAATAGCAGGAACGCATCGCGGCAGCACATAGTCGTTCAATATCAGGATTGTAAGATAGTAAAATAACTTTGGCGCTCAATCTTCAACAATAGATGTAATTAATGATCAGGTTATAAATGAGTTTATTAATTACCAATGATGATTAATAATTACCTATATTGGTTCGTTTCATATTATCTGTAAAAGATTTAGCATATCAAAAGTTTCATTTAAATCATTAAGATTACACTAATAGTTTATTAAGCTCATACGATAATGATGTAAGATGACTGATTTTGAGGGCGCGATTTAAAACAAAATGTTCAGAATGTGATGGCGATGTTAAAGTAGGTCAAGAAATTGTGAATTATCAAGAAAAGTGGGTTCATAAAAAATGTGCTCCCCTTGACGAATAATTCTGATTATAAAGATAAAAAGGGTTTAATGCAACTTTAAGTGTGTAATAGTTCAAGCTAGCCTTCGGCAGCAATAAGAGTTACAGATGAGCGAATATCGGTAAGTTTTCTTAACTTCGAAGTTATTATTGCTTTTACTTCTTCTAATGATGGAGCTTCAACTTTAGCTATGAAGTCATATATTCCGTATACAGATGTTGCCTCTTTGATTCCGTCTATTGCTCGAAGCTCATCAAGGAATTCTTCTTCAGCTTCTGGAACAGTAGTTATTAAAACAAAAGCTTTTGGCATATCACTGCTTATGGATAAGCTAGAAGATAAGTCTTAATGAGTATTATTCATAAAGATGAATGGGAGTGCCAATTCCAAATTCATGAGCTTTTTGATAAGCTAACTGTGCTGTAGCAGCATCTTCAATAGCTAGACCAACACTTTTCCATAAAGTTAGCTCTTTATTAGAAGTACGACCTTTTTTAGCGCCTGAAGTTAGGTCTTTAAGCTCACACCAGATATGATCTTTAGTAATTTTTCCTTCTTTTATAGGAATCAAAATATCTCCAGATTCTGATAAAACACCATCCATAGTATCAACTACAAGTTTACATTTTTCAACAGTATAGGTATCTAATTCACGTCCATTTGTTCCGACCCATCCAATTGAAGATATGTGAGTACCTGGTTTAAGTTTCGTACCTGTAAAAACAGGGGTCTTTGAAGTAGTGGAAGTAATAACTATATCAGATTTTTCAAGAAGATTATCAGGGTTTTTTACTGCTTCAAAGCCGCAAGATACTTTTTCGGATAAACTTGAGATAAATGACTTAATTTTATCAGAGATTATATCGTAAACTAATATTTTTTTTATCGGTCTAATTTGCATCATAGCTAAAACTTGAGTTTCAGCCTGAACACCAGCACCGATAATACCAATAGTGGTTGAATCTTCCCTCGCTAGATATTTTGCGGCTAAACCACTTGCAGCAGCAGTCCTAATCGCGGTAATATAACTTCCATCCATTAAGCAAAGTGGTTCACCGGTCTTATGATCTAATAGAATAAGAGATGCCATGATCGTTGGAAGATTATATTTTTTAGGATTTTCTTTATACATACCTGCAGATTTAATAGCTAGAGATCCGCTTTTACTCAAATATGAAGGCATAAATAACATTGATCCGTTTTCTTTTTCAATATTAATTATAGTTCTAGGGGGAATTAAGGCAGATCCTTGAGCAAGTTCATTGAATGCTATTTCGATAACATTCATTACGTCATTCATTTTTAACAACGAGATAAGATTATTTCTAGATAGAACTATCATGTTGAATACTCAAGGGTTTATTCTCTAGTATTCAATAAGGTTTACTTTATTATCTAATTAACATAGATCCATAATTGATGTAATCAGAATTTTTCATATCTGTTAACTTTTATTATAATTAATAATATAAAAGAAATTTTTTTTGTTTATACTTTTTTAAGTGTTATATTTAGCATGCCGTTAATGTAACTTGAGTTAAGAAGCTCAACTTTTTTTGAGAGATTAACTTCACGTGAAAAATCTTTCCCACCGATTATCTTGATTTTTCGCTCCAAAACTTCAATTTTTACTTGTTCCTGAGGTCCTGGAACCTCAGCTACCAAGGTTATATTTTCACTATTTTCGATGACATCATAGAACCATTTTTTTTGTTTTGCAATTGTTGGTATCATTTCTTTTCTAACTGTTTTTCTTATGTCTTTTAGCCAAAAAACTATAAGAGCTACAGCTAAACCTGCAAGTAAGAACCCAAAAAGACCTCTTTGAAATCTTATTGTAGTAACGAGTACAATAGAAATTATTATTGCTCCTAAAGCCATCATAATTAAATTAAACGAATCATCATTACGTCTTCGTTTACGTCTAATTCCAACCATGATGAAGCTTAGCCTCCACGTGTTTTATCGACTACCTTATCCCATATTTCAATAAATTCTCCAAGATATCTTCCAGCGTCTTCATAATTTCCTTCAGACCAGCTTTCTAGATACAATTGGAGTAATTCATTAGCTTTATCTACTAATTGATCTACATCTTTTTCGTCATCAATTGGTATAATGATAGTGGCATTAATGGATTGACCTAAGAATGCTCTATAAGAGTCAAAAATATTATTCCCTAATCCTACTGATATTTCGCCAGTAAAAGCTGCACTTACTGATGCGACAACACCCAATTCGGTGACAACACCACCAGGTCCTGCTGTATAAACAGGTATGAAATAGACATCATGCTCCCCAACTCTGTAAAGTATCTTGTCACCAATACGTGACTCCTTGCCCCATAATGTCTCAAGTTGTTTAAATTGTGGATCTTTCTCAAGAGCTTCTTCGACTGCAGTTGGACCAAGTAGTTTAGTAGGCGAATCAAGAGGAACTTCATAGAAAATCATTTCTCCTAGATGTGGTCCTTCATTTCTTATTATTGTGTAACCCGCAAGATTTTTTCCTCCAGCACCTCGTAGTTCTAATGATAAAAGACCTACATATTCTAGATTCTCAAATCCGGGTGGTTTAGCTATAATATAGTACGTGTCTAAATCTTGAGGAACTTCAAAAAACTCACTTGCAACAATAAATGTTTCAGCATCTGTTACATGGTAGAAGTTATACATGCTTACCCTCCATTCAAACAGTTCCTCTGGATATCTTATCTGACTCATTGCCCACTCTGGAATTTCGGTTATGATATATTCACTGTATGCTGCTTTGAATAGTTCACTGAAAAAATCGTCTCCGATCACATGAATCGATAGATCTGCATTATAAATATCGATAAACGCATAACCAACTAAACGTACAAATGGATTATTAACACTCCAAGGCACACGTTCTGTATCTAAACCAACTATCAAGGGTATCATGAAATATGAATTAGAGCCATCGGTGATGGGTATCATATCGACTGTTTTTGAGTCAAAAAAGTATTCAAAATAAGGTAAGACAATATCCATTCTAGTAATAACATCTCTATATCTAAGAACATGAACATCAGTATTTTGATAAGCCCAGAAGAACGTTGGATCAAAAATCCAGCTTATTGGCGGTGAAATATCTATTCCTCCATTTCCTTGATAATTTGAGTTGCCCACTTCCAATTGGGTAGAGCTTTCACTTACAGGTTTAGCTGCCCAAGTTTCGGAAAATAATCCTGATTCACCATAATAGATAGTTCTTTGATTGAAAAACTCTTCTGTGTTTATACTCTTTCCTGAATGACCGTCTAACATCAAAAAGCCTGCTGGAACATTTGTATAATACATATGTTCGTTGAACCATGTGTCTTCAGTTCTTGCGCTACTTGGAACTATGGGCTTCATTGAGGCACTCCAGTATATTGAGTTGTTGAATCTTAAAATATCCGAATCAGAGAAGTCCACATAAGGAATAAGCCCAATATCAGGTTTTAATTTTGCAAAAGCTGCGTTCCAATCCCATAATCTTACTTTACTAAGTAAATCACTATTTTCATTCACTAAATTGGAGATTTCATTCGGTGAAACATTTGGAACACTAAAGTTGTATTGGTATTCTGTTACTTGATCAAGTTGAGCTAGGTATCTGTTAACGGATATTTGTTGATCTATATATGGACCTAACCACTCTACTTTTCTTGCATCGGCTATACTATCGTTTACAGACATTACTGCTCCAACAGCCAGCAAAATTATGACAATTGGTGCCACACGCATTAAGATACGTCTCGATGTTAAATTGAAGTGTTTTTTTCTATCATTTATTGCCATGACTGCAAGAATAACAGCGCTAACTCCTAATCCGATTATATAATAACGTGTATTGTAATCAATATTTGAGGGGAAGAACGCGTTGATTAATCCCCACAATAAAATAATTGCTAAAAGCCCTTCTATTGTTGCAATTCTCCAGCCTAGACGGAACTTTCCTTCTTCAGCTTCATCCATGTTTGGGGTTACAATTTTAATTACTTGAGTAAGTCCTAACAATACAGCCATTCTTGTACCAATTGCAACAAGTATTGGAGCTACAAAGAGAACAAGCAAAGGCATTAGGGGTACAACAACAGTATTACCATAAGCTAGACTATCAGCATTTGGTGTTATGAAAGGTAATTGAATTAAAGAACTTAATCCTTCGAAATTAAAATTCCAGCCTTGTCCCGCTGCAAAAACGGACATACCAAAGTATACATTACTGAAAATAACGATCCCAACAAATACTTTCGTTATTTGCCACATAAGAAACCTTAAAGGATCCATTTTGAATTTGTTAAAATCAAAGTAAGATCTGGGTACAGCCTCAACATAACCACGTTCACGTAATAATCTAAGTCCTAACGGTATAATCCACCAAATAATAGATCTTCGATTTTTAAAATCTATTCTAAATAGAGCTAACGCTGCTAGAATAAGTCCGCCATATAATTCAAAGTATATAGGGCGAATAAATAGATCCCCAAATTCTGAGACATTAAGCCAAAATTGGATGACCTGACCACTGACTGTCGCTATCACAACAACTGCAATTATTGCAAAAATTATAATAGAAATGCGTCGTCCAGATCTTTGACTTACCTCAGGTTCCATAAAGACGAGTCAACATATGGGAGTATTAAAAGTATTTCCCGCAAGTTATTTGTAGCTATTTAATTATTATATACCATAAATTGCAAAAAAATCAGCCTTTTGTTTTAGTTACTAGAACCATACCAGAAATTGGAAGAAAAATACTTTCAAATTATTGTAAAATAGAGGTTTTAGGGCATAATCCCCCTTCCCGAAAACATTTACTTGATAAAGTTGAAAAAGCAGATGCAATTTTATGCCTTCTCACGGAACGCATAGATAAGGATGTATTTGATATTGCAAGAAAATTAAAAGTAGTAAGTACTATGAGTAGTGGCGTAGATCATATTGATGTAATAGAATCTACAAAGCGCGGAATATATGTTACTAACACCCCAGACGTTCTTACTGATGCAACAGCTGATTTAACTTGGGCTTTAATTTTAACAGTGTCTAGAAGGATAGTTGAAGCAGATAATTTTGTCAGAAATGGAAAGTGGTCCATCCCATGGTCACCTACCCTCCTATTAGGCTCTAATGTTTTTGGAAAGATCTTGGGAATTATAGGAATGGGGAGAATAGGTTTAGCTGTAGCAAAAAGAGCTAAAGGTTTTGGAATGAAGATTCAATATTATTCTAGAAATCGTCTAAAAAAAAGTTATGAAAACGAATTAGACGCCGATTACATCAGTCTAGATGAACTTTTGTCAACTTCAGACTATATCACAATACATGCTCCTCTTTCAAAAGAAACCCATCATCTTATAAATAAAGATAGAATTCGTAAGATGAAATATTCAGCATTTCTAATTAATACTTCAAGAGGGTCAATAGTTGATGAGAACTCTTTAGTTCAAGCTCTAGAAAAACATTGGATAAAAGGCGCGGCTTTAGATGTATTCGAAAAAGAACCCATTCATAAGAAAAATCCTTTACTTAAATTAAATAACATAATTTTAACTCCTCATATTGGTAGTGCTACAAATCAAACAAGGTCTATAATGGCAGAAATAGCTGCAACTAATTTAATCGAAAGCCTAAGTGGGCGGATTCCAAAATATCTTGTAAACCATAAAGTTTTGAAACAATGTTCACCTGAAGAAATTAAAATGATTTAAAACTTTTTTCATTAATATAATTTTATTTTTAAAACTACATTATAAGATAACAAATATTTCTAATAATTTTTAATATTTCATTAATATAAATTCTTATGTATTGTATTCTACGTAATAAAAGTTATACAGTGTTTCAAATCCAAGGTTTTATTGACTTTAGATGAATAAGTCAATTTCACGATAATTTGGTTTATCATTTTTTAGCCGTTTGTTAGAATTTTTGAACCTTTGACTTTTACCTTAATCTTGATTTAATATAGTTATTATGTCAAAGTTTGTTTCTAAATGGACAGGGCCCAAAACTCCATCAATTAAGAAAAAACTGAGTAGACGTTTTCGGAAAGAGGCGCCCAATAAGTCTAAGCTTAACAGTGCTATAAAATCTATCCAGATTCAAATGGCAAGTGTAGACCGTGTCTTATTAAAACTTAAAGATAGAGATAATTTCCTTCTTAAATCGACCATCCGTAGTCTAAAATCAAGAAACGAAAATAAAGCTAATATTTTAGCTAATGAACTTTCTCAAATACGGAACTTAATTAGACAAGTTACATCAGCTAGACTTGCCCTTGAACAAATTTCTATGAGGATGAAAACAATAACAGATTTAGGTGATGCTGTAGCTACTCTTGCCCCAGCTGTTGCGGCCATAAGAGGAGTTCAAGACACTGTCACAACAGTTATGCCACAAACGGATAATAGCTTTTCTGAGATTTCAAACCTACTTAGCAGTATCTTAGTTGACGCAGGTCAGAGTGGAGGATTACAACTTGACTTTAAAGCTGCTACTTTAGACGCAGAAAAAATTCTTGATGACGCATCAACAATAGCTGAAAAAGAAGTCGAATCTAAATTACCGGAGATTCCAGCTGAACTATCTATTCAAAATACTGAGAAATTAAACGCATAATTACGTGATATGAAAATGAAATATAGAAGATTACAAATCTTCTAGAAATTCTTAATATTGGGCATAAGGGTGTCTTCATTAATGTCAAATATGTTCGACGTGATCGTAATTGGAAGTGGTCCTGGAGGACAAACTGCGTCCATTAGAACAGCACAGTTAGGAGGCAAAGTAGCTGTAATAGAACGAAGTTTTTTAGGTGGTGTATGTACAAACTGGGGATGCATACCTACAAAAGCTTTACTGCGAAGTGTTGAATGTTTAGAAGAAATAAAGCGGTCCCAAGAGTTTGGCATCAAAGTTGGTGAAATTTCTTTTGACCTTGAAAGTATTGTGAAACGAAAAGATACAATAATTTCTAAACTTAGAGATGGCATAAAATATCTTTTCGAATCAAACAATATAGTTATTTTTAAAGGGAAAGGTATTCTATCAGGTCCGAATAGTGTCACGGTAAAAAAAGATGATGGGACGTCTGAAGAAATTAAAGCTAAATCCATAATTCTAGCTACTGGATCAAAAAATAAAACACCTCCAATATCGGGAATTGAATCCATTGTCGATAATGCAAATAGAAATGATGTTTTATCTCCCAAGAAAATACCAAACTCTTTGCTTATTATCGGTGGAGGACCTGAAGGAGCTGAATTTGCATGCATATATGCGGCTCTAGGCTCAAAAGTCACTATCGTAGAGATGATGTCCACATTAATTCCGACAGAAGAAAAAGAACTAGGAATTAGATTAGCTCGAGCTTTAAATAAAAAAGGAATACGAATCATGCTCGGTACTACAGTCAAGAATTTTAAAAAAGATGAAAATCAAGTTAATGCTACAATTAAATCTAAAGATGGAGAAGAGTCTTTAGCTATTGATAAAGTTCTAATTGCTGCAGGTAGAGCTCCAAATATAGATGAGTTAGGGCTTGAAAGTGTAGGTATATCATATAATTCAAGAGGAATATTTGTTGATGAGAGAATGGAGACAAATATTAGAGATATATATGCGGTAGGTGATTTAGTAACTGTAAGTTTAGCTCATGTGGCTTCTGAACAAGGTGTAGTAGCTGCTGAGAACTCTATGGGTTTGAAATCAACTTATGATCCTAGGGCTATCCCAAGATGCGTTTATACTATCCCTGAAGTTGCAGCAGTGGGACTTACATTAAAAGATGCAAAAGATCAAGGATATGATGTTATTAATGGGCGATTTCCTTTCTCTGCAAATGGTAGAGCTATAACTCTGGGAGATGTTGATGGGACAGTGAAAATAATTGCGGAAAAAACATCAAAGGAAATCTTAGGAATTCATATAATAGGTCCAAGAGCATCTGATCTAATTCCAGAAGCTACATTAGCGATTAAGTTAAAACTGAAACTTACAGATTTATCTACAGTAATTCACCCGCATCCAACTTTATCTGAAGTTATAAAAGAAGCAGTTTTAGACGCTGAAGGATTTGCTCTCAATCTGGCAGCTAAAGGTAAAGCTACCAATAACTAATAGGATTTATTTTGTTATTGATCTTCTATTCGCGGAGCTAAATAAAAAGATATTTTTCCGCCTTGATCTCCTAATTTAAACTCAAATTTAAGAGGCATCTTGCTAGAATATTCTAGAACAAGTGACTGGGAAGCAGAACCTGCTGCTTTCGTTATATTTAGAAGATAATCTATACTATATGTTGATTGACTAACATCTTTAAACTCATATTCTAAAAGCTCTGGACTTTTCTTATCCAATATAACAGAAGCGGATCCTGATTCACTTTTTCCGGAAAAAGTTATTTTTTCTTTAACGGAATTTAGAGTGATATGATCTGAAACAACTGAGACGTCACTAAGTATTTGTTGACATGTTGATCCTGTAAGTAGAAGTTTTGTATTGAATGTAAGTTTTGGTAGAGGCGTAGGAGTAACTGAACTCTCTATCAGATTTATGTTAAATTTTCTGGAATATGAATTAGAGAACTTCATTGTTAAAGAGTCTTTACCGGTATCTGAAATCTCAATACTATCTTTTTGATCAGCACGGCCAATAAGTTTCACAAAATCTTCTACTCGCACTGTAAACTTAAATTGTCCATCACTCTCATATTTCTCAAAAGCAGAATTTGGCCAATTAATATCAACCAGAGCAACATGACTTGGATCCATAGCTCTAAAGATAATACCCTCAGAAGTTGCTTCAAAACTAGCTTCATCAACTAAAGTAGATATGGTTTTTGCAATAATTTTCCACTCATTTGAAGAAGTAGTTTTTGCTAAAAAGACCATTTAAATCACTACCAGTCACCTTATAACAACGCATCTAAAAGCTTTATCTAATATGATCAGATAATATATCAAAACAAGTACAACATTTAAACACGTTGAATCTGAAGTATTTGTTATAATGGGTAAAACTCTTGCAGAAAAAATTATAGGTGAACATGCAGATAAAAAAGTTGTAGCTGGAGAAACAACTATTGTAAAAGTTGATTATTCTTTCACGCACGATGCAAGTGGACCTTTAGTGGCCAAGCAAATAAAAGAAATGGATATAACACAACTCCATAATCCAAAGCAGTCAATTATCTTCACAGATCACGCAGTCCCAAGTCCAAGAAAGGAAATCTCAAATGAACATGCTAAACTCAGAAAATTTGCAGAAGAGTTTAAACTCATATTTCATGGAGAAGGATCAGGAATATGTCATCAGATTATAGCTGAGAAATATGCATCCCCTGGAAAGATTATTGTAGGGACTGATTCTCATTCTGTAATGGCAGGGGCAGTCACATCATTTGCAACGGGTATGGGTGCAACCGATATTGCTGTTGCTATGGCGTTAGGAAAAACATGGTTACGGGTACCCGAAACGTATAAAGTTCAAGTTAGTGGAAAACTTCCAAAGAATGTCTACTCTAAAGATGTTATCTTACACCTTATAAAATTATTAGGTGCAGACGGTGCGACATACAAATCTATTGAATTCATCGGTGATACCATAGATTCTATGTCTATGTCAGAACGACTTGTTTTAAGTAATATGGTTATTGAGGCAGGAGCTAAAGTTGGTCTAATTTCATCAGATAAAGAAACGGAGCGATATCTTAAAGATCAAGGTCGAGGTGATACTTTTAGAGAATTGAAACCTGATAATGATGCGTTATATGAAAAAGAATTTGATCTTGATGTATCAAATTTAGAGCCTCAAGTTGCGTGTCCTCATGCTGTTGACAATGTAAAACCAGTAAGTCAAATGGGTAATATCAAAGTTGATCAAGTTTTTGTTGGTAGTTGTACGAACGCTAGGTTTGAAGATCTTCAAATAGTTGCATCTATGCTTGAAGGTCATAAGATAAACTCTGGAACCAGATTAATAGTTACACCAGCATCAAAATCTGTTTATGTTAAGTCTATGGAATTAGGCATTATCAAAACACTGTTAAATGCTGGCGCTGTAATTACTCCTCCTGGATGTGGTGTTTGTTTTGGAGCTTTAGGAGGAGTTCCTGCGGATGGTGAAGTGATTCTTACCACAACAAATCGAAACTTTAAAGGTAGAACGGGTAACCCAAATGCGTTTACATATCTTTGTTCTCCAGCTACTGCTGTTGCTTCAGCTATTAAAGGCTCAATTTCTAATTCAATGGATGTGATCTAAAAATGGCGGGTAAAGCGTGGAAATTTAATGATGGAATTAGTACAGATCTTATAGCTCCTGGTCGATATTTTCACTTGAGATCCGATTTACAGGAATTTGCAAAGCATGTGCTTGAAGATGCTAGAGAATCGTTTTCAACTGAAGTTAGAAAAGGTGACTTCGTTGTTGCTGGAAATAACTTTGGACTTGGTTCAAGTAGGGAACATGCCCCGTTAATAATTAAAATTGCGGGTGTAGAAGCAGTTCTAGCGAAGTCTTTTGCACGAATTTTCTATAGGAACGCTATCACTATTGGTCTTCCAGCTATTATTTGTGACACTTCACTAATTAATGATGGTGACGAACTTTCTCTAGATTTAAACGGTGGAATAATAAATAACATTTCAAAAAATTTAAGAATACCTTTTCCGCCTCTTCCCTTAGCAATGCAAAAAATTCTTTCTGAAGGTGGTCTTATATCATTTATTAAAAAACATGGAGATCTTGTGCTTTAAGCATATTCTCTCCATGTATGTTCACATTTTTTACATCTATAAAATTGAGTTGTCGGTTCATCTCCCCCCCTTGTCTGTAAAAACCACCAAAATGCCTCATTGTTACCACACTTTGGACATTCCACATTTGTGGTAGGCATAGTATGTATCTTTTCTTCCTCAGCTCCTACAACTTTGATAGATTTATCATCTTTAGTAGTATCTGATTTCGCAATTGTTGTCTTTTCCACAGGCTCCCAATAACCACATTTATCACAAGCTATTGCTGGATCAGTTTTTAATTCGGTTCGAACTTGCCTGAACCTTAGTCTTGTTTCACATTTTGGGCAGAATCTCATCTTCTTGCTTCAGCTCTTTTTATTACAATAATTTTTCTAATTCTTTAATGAACTCATTTATCTGTTCAGAGGATTTTTTTAAACTTTTTTTAATTATTTTCATTGGATTTGATGATTTACTTTGTACGATAAGAATATTTTCGCCTAATAACGGGTGCGGTGGAGCTACTCCAGCAAAAACAATATCTTTATCCTCAAGAATTTCATGATGGAGAATATCAGCTATTGAGATATCTTCATCTTTAATCTTTATTTCAACGGTCTTATTGTCTTTCTTTGTGGTTGTTAGTTGCATCTGAAAAGACTCAGAAATACCAAAATAAAACCTTTTGGTTTTAGTTTTACCTAATATTCGCCCCTAATCTTAGTTATGAGATTTTGGATAAGATCCTAATATTTTCGTAAATAAAGTAAACTTCGAAAGTTGTTTTAAAGATTCTATAATCTTAATTTCAGTTCTATATCCTTCGATTTCTACAAAAAATGTATATTCCCACACCTTATTTCGAATTGGTCGTGACTCAATCTTCGTTAAATTAATGTTTCTTTCAACAAATTCTCCTAACACTTTATGTAAAGCACCTGGAATATAATTCGTTGAGAAGACTACTGACGTTTTATCATTTCCAGTAATTTCATAGTCATCTTTGTTTAAAACTAGAAATCTAGTATAGTTGTAAGAGCTATCTTCAATAGATTCTGAAAGAATTTTCATGTTATATTCTTCTGCCGCTCTCTTGCGACCTATAGCCGCTGCATCATCGTGGCGGTTATCATGAATCATTTTAACACTGCCAGCGGTATCATAAAACGGTATTTGTTCAACTCTCAAAGATTCAAGAAACTTTCTACATTGTGCTAGGGCTTGAGGATGCGAATATACTTTTTTTATTTTTGTAATATCCACATTAAAATTAGCAATTAAATTATGATTTATTCGAAGTATAAATTCTCCACATATCTTTAAATTTGACGTCAATAAAAGATCATATGTTTGATTTATACTGCCTTCTATAGAATTCTCAACTGGTACCATACCCATATCAGCTTTACCTGATTCTACTACTCTGAAAACATCATTCAAGAAATTACATGGTTGCGTTACTATTTGTGAATCAAAAAAAGATAGAATTGCTTCTTCACTAAAGGCTCCTTTTTCTCCTTGAAATGCAATTTTTTTTAATATTTCGCATCTATTATTGATTAATATACCTTCGTAAGCCATTCGTTATATTTGTCGTTTTTTCCTTCTATTGTTTGAATATATGCATCACGAAGATTACCTGAAACAATGCCTATCTTACCATCACCAATTAGTCTATTATCCAATTCGGTGATAGGTGCTATCTCAGCTGCTGTACCCGTGAAAAATGCCTCATCACAATCATATAATTCAGCTCTATCGATTTCTCGTTCTATGATTTTATAACCTAGATCATTTGCTAACGTAATCACAGTATCACGTGTGATTCCTAATAGGATACTTGAAGAAACTGCAGGGGTGTATATTATTTTGTTTTTTACTAAGAATATGTTCTCTCCTGTCCCTTCACTAACAAAGCCTCTCTGGTCGAGCATAATTGCCTCATCATATCCATCTCTAATTGCCTCTAATTTTCCTAACACGGAGTTAAGATAATTACCTGAAGCTTTTGCCATTGCTGGATTAGAATCGTGGGAGATTTTTCTCCACGTTGAAACCTTGACTCGTAATTTAGATTTTAAAAAATAGTGCGTAAACGGTATAGCGATAATAGCTGTTTCGATTGGAAAACCTGTGAAATTTAGCCCAATTCCGCCATCTCCAACATATATCAACGGCCTTATGTACGTCTTTTTATGAAAGTTGTTTTTTTGAATAAGATTAATTATTGATTTAGACATTTCTTTGATTGTATATTCATTTGATAAAAAGTAAACTTTAGCAGAAAATAATAATCTCTTAAGATGCTCTTTTAGCCGAAATATGTTGAGGTTATCTTTTGAAGGATAAGCTCTAATGCCTTCAAAAACAGCTGTCCCATAATGTAAAGCATGGGTAAGTAAAGAAATCTTCGATTCATTCCATTTAATTATTCGCCCGTTTTGCCATACAAATTTAGGTTCGTTCTTTATCAACATGCTGAACTCCTAAACTTATTTTATTTACTATGATATTTAATTTCTAAACTCTTAAGATTGTTGTAATCGGAAGCTAGTTTTCTATGTTCAATATTCCCACATTCTACACATTTGAGGTTAATATTCACATCTACAAGTTTACTTCCACATATGCTACAAATTGCTGATATAACTCCAAATTCGTGAGAATCAAGAGTCAGCGTTATTATCATGCCTATATTACCAACAACTTTTGCCTTTACCAAATCACCTATTTTGCAAATAGTTTGAGGTCTTCCTCTTGGGGCATTCCTACCCCGATTTTTCCTAGTTGAAATTAGACCTATAAAACCGCTCTTAGAAGCTATTTTGTTTAAGAATAGGATTCTAACATTAATGTTGTTTCCTTGTGCTGTTTCTACTTGACCTACCACTATGTCACCGATGTGCGGTATTTTATTATTAATTTTACTTGGGTTTACTTCTATTATCCGAGTTTTAAGATTGGAGACTACGTTTCCGGTTGTTACAGATCTGATTATCCCTTCATTAATATATGTCCCGTTTCCAGCTTCAAATTCTTCTTCTACTGCAACTTTATCTCCGGGTATACTTGGATTTTTGGTTTTTGAACCCACTTTTGATTCTACCTTATTATTTTAGGTCTAAGAACTATTGCTATTTAACACTTCTAAAATCATGTTTTTACCATCATTCTGTTTTATAAAATGAGTTCCATAAATGCAAAAGATTAAAACCAATTATTTTTAATTAGAAAATTATTGATTTCTTTTCCCTCAAAGATCTTGAACATAGCTTTTACTTGAGGGATTGATAACATGGGCCGCTTAAACTGCAATCCATCTATAGATATTCTTGGACATGCAGTCTGAATAAAAGCGTCGAAACCCGAAATTGAATTCACTCTATCGGGTGTTATATCGCGTAGAACAAGTAACGAAGCATTCTTTCCAAATTTTTCTAGTTCACGTTTTATTTTTAAAGCTTGATGAATTTTTCTTTGACCTTCTCTTAACCCAATTATTATTCCAAAATTATCTACATCCCTAGCTTTGTATATAGACAATACAGCTTTTTTCCAAAAGCTATCTGCAAGTTTATTTATATATATTAATTCTTCAAGATATGGATCTAACATATAAGTCGGCTTGCCAGTTGATAAGGCAACTCCAATTGAATGAAACCTGCTCTGCCCAAGAAATAAAAAAACATCCACTTCGTCTTTAATATTATAAACTGATTGAAATTCACATCCAAAAACTTGCCCTGAAACTAATTTTCCTCCTTCACCAACTAACACATTAAAACCTAACCTCTCTAAAATCTGTTTAACATTAACTATTTGAGGTAAATGCTGACTTGTTGTACAAATTCCAATTTTATTTTTTTTTTTCAATAAGTTATTAGTCTTTTTTATTACAGTGTCGAATTTTATATCATCAAAAGCGTCTACGAATACCGTAAATTTTCCTGCATGATCTACTTTTATTGTATGTCCAATGTGAAAAATAAGATCAATCTTAAGTTGACTAGCAGAATCCTCCTTTAAATCACAGGACCCATAACATGCTTCTCCAGAAATTAAAGCTTTAACTTTTAATTTTTCTTCAATCTCATGAGCTATTTTCTGAACATCATTTTGTAATCCATCTGGAGATATTAACATAACATTTTTTGGTTTCCTAACTTTTATCTCAGATAATATCTTATCTCTATCAATTTTTAGCATGTTAATCTCATTATTATATAATTAGAGGAAATCGTTATTTTCTTAATAATGATAACTTTGAATTAAGTAATAATATTCTTTGAATAGTTTTATTTTTGAGGTTAAAATTAGTTAAGTAATACTTCATTAACATATGTTTCGACAGGAAGCTTTGTTACAATTCTCTTTAAAGCGTCTTTAACTATACTTACTTTATCTAATTTGACGCTGACTTCTAAAATTACTGAACCTTGAATAACCCTAGCCCCAAGCCCCATAGGTTTTCCATAGGCTCGTCTCATACCCTCTTGCAACCTATCAGCACCTGCTGTCGCAATCATCCTATTTTCTCTTAATATAACATGCGGATAAATTTTAACTTGTAGACGATATTCATCAACTAGAAGTTTTCCTAACCTTTTGTTAACCGATACTCTAACAGCTTCTATTGCATTATGCCTTATTTGACATCTAGTCTTAGCCATCAACTGAAGTTTTACCTCATAGTCTTTACTAGATTTTCCTGTTGAAAACTTGGCTATCTTAGATTGTGGAGATCCTCTAGCGTACTCTTTACGACATAATGGCATCCCATTAGCTACTCTATAGTTTCGTCCTTGCAATTTTCATAGCACCTTTTGATTTACGCGGTATTATCCATTTAAACTAGCTAGATAAGTTTGTTGATTTAAATATCAAATTGTTTGCGTATCAAATTAAATTCATGAACACAACAGCTCTGATGCCCTTGAGCACCAGAGTTCTATACATCGATCATTCCATGAACTCTAGCAAATAATTGATCCTTTTTCTCGAGAAGAGTAATGTTACAAGTGAGACAATCTTCAATTTTTTTATGTTTGAAATTAAATTTAGCAGATCTTATCTGAAGCCTATCACATTTGAGTTTATTCATCACTAATTCAGATGGCTTTTCCGATGATCATCTAGGCTATCAAACATAACAGAATAGATGTTAAAAAATATTTTTTAATAGTTTTTAAATAGTAATATCTACTGAATTATCAACTTTTCACTCTTATAATTTTTTTACGACCTATTACATGCCAATATTCAACTTCAGAAGTAGCTTGTATCTTCGAAGAGATCTCTTCATCTTTTGGCAGCTCTACATCAAAGTATTCAAAAGTCTCTAAATCCATAAGTTGTATAGCCGTCCCCGTGATTGAAATTACTTGAGCACTCCTTTTTTCTAATAGAGGTACCTCAATATTAGCCGATACAGGTGAAACAATACTTCTTTTTACTCCATCAAATAATCCAATGCCAACTACTCTTGCTTTTGCAGAACCATGTTTACCAGGTTTTGATTTATCATAACCGACTATTTTCGATGGTTCTCCATCTATCAATATGTAAGAACCTTCTTTAACGCTACTAAGCTCAACTGGTTTACTCATAAAATTTATTCAACCCTACAAAGTAGAGATTATATTTCAAGTATAATTGCCTTTCTATCATACTTATTCCGATTTATTAGCTGATAAATAAATGTTGATGTATTATTGATTATTGAAGGAATTAGTAATTCAATTAATAAATCTAGTCTAAATATAAAAGACTAATATCTAGCTGGTATTAAAATCACTTGCGCATGATGTATACAAATAAATCTAAAGTAAAATCAGTCGGTATAATAACTAAAGAAGGATTAGGTCCAGCTTTAGATGTTGCAGTAAAATTAGCTAAACTTTTAATTTTAGCAAAAATGAAAGTGTACAGTATAAAACCGCTTAAGAATACAAAAGTTATCCAAGTTTCTAATACAAATGAATTAAAGAATATTCACCCGGATATAGTAGTAAGCATAGGTGGAGATGGAACACTTCTGCGAACACTACGAAGCTTAAATGATCATACGCCTATTCTATGTGTAAATGTAGGAATGCGGGGAATCCTTGCTGAGATAACGCCTAATGATCTTACATTAGCTGTTAAGAGATTGAAAACAGGCAATTACTTTTTAGATAAAAGAATTAGAATCAAGGCATCTATAAACAATATAATTTCATCGCCATCTGCAAACGAAATTTTTATTTCGAGAAGTGAACATATAGGTACCCCTTATTTCACTATCAGTATTGGAAAAAACAAACAGATGAAAGCAAGAATGGATGGGCTTATTATTTCTACACCTACCGGATCTACAGGTCACTCATACTCTTTTGGTGGACCAGTTTTACTTGAATCTCTTCAATCACTAATAATAACACCTATATCACCCATTCCTTACATACCTTCAATTGTTGTTCCAATAAGCCAAATAGAAATATCTGTAAACCAAGAAACTAACTTAGTAGTCGACGGTCAAGAAGTGTATAAGATCAAAGCTAATAATATTATTAATATATCAAAACATGAATATGACATTTCCCTAATAAGATTCAATAATTTACATTTAAAACAACTTGATAAAATCATCTCTTCTTAAAATGTGTTTTATTAATAATTATTATTCAGAACTTTCCCAACATGTTTATCAATGACTATGAATATATTGCACGTTATTGCGCTGGCGAAAAAATTATGTTTGACTCATTAAGCAATGGAAATGATGACATTATAGTAAAAGTAACTCAAACAGGTTTTACAGACCCATCAGGCGTTCAAGGAATAATAGTTCTCACTTCAGATGATGGAAGAAGTTTAAGCATGAGCTCTTTTTCTGGTGAAGTAGCCAATTATGTTTCAAAATTTATGGATGGTGATCGGACCTCAACTCCTTCAATTTATAAAATGATTTCTGAATTAGCTGATAGGCATTCAATATTCTTAAAAGAAGTTGAAATATATGAAAGAAACTCAGTATTAAGAGCTAATTTATACTTTAAATGTCGAGATGATGATTACACATTACATAATTATCGAGCATCTGATTCTATTGCACTTGCAACTTTTTACGACGCCCCAATTAGAATAAGTCGTAGTCTTTTTGATAAGCTCTCATCCCAAGTTTATAAAACTAAACGATGACTATTACCTATCTATACAAAAAATAGATGAAAAAATATTATGTTAATCTTAGATACTACTGCATTCTATGCGGGAGTTCCTTATTTGAGTAACCAAACGAATTATACAACATTTGAAGTATTAGAAGAAGTTTTGCAAAAAAGCACTAATAAAACTGCTATTCAATCTTTAATTGATTCAAAAAGATTAATAATTAATCATTCTACACAAAATTCTCTTAATAAGGTTAAAGATATAGCAATGAAAAGTGGAGATTTTTTTTCATTATCATTAGCTGATCAATCTGTATTAGCTTTAGCTTTGGATTGGAAACATATTAAACAAATTTCCATATCTTCTGATGATTACGCAATTCAAAATGTAGCTAAAATTCTTAACATTCATTTTTCACCAACTATGACTAAGGGAATTAAAAAATTGATAATATGGGAAATTTTCTGTCCGGGTTGTGGTAAACGGTATAAAAAATATTCATCAAAATTATGTGAAATATGTGGAACATCTCTTAAAAGAAAAGCTATGAAAAAGAAGAAATCTTTGTAGGAAGATTTAAGCCCTGCGATATATCATTATTTACTATGATTGAGTCAGGTGTTTACCCTAAAAAAAACATAGATATCATTAAGATACTATCTGAAATACTAACTAGTGATCCAGATAATGTTGGAGCTGTACTAACTTTTTTCGGTATAACTAAACGATTTAGTGGGACAAAAAAAGAAGTTACTAATATTGAAGTAGAGTCATATGTTGAACATGCGTCTCCAATAATTTTAAAAATATGTCAAGAAGTTAAAGAAAAATATAATCTATCTTTTGTTTATATCTACCATTTTATAGGCAATTTTAACGTAGGTGATCCGCTTGTATTCGTGGCAGTAGGTGGAAAAACTAGAAAAAAAGTTTTTCCAGCAATACAAGAAGCAGTAGAACGATATAAAAGTGAACCTGCACTTTTTAAAAAAGAAGTGTATGTTGATGGATCACAACAGTGGATATCACACGCATAGTTATTTTAATCTGCTAATTCGTCTACCATTCGCCTTTCTGGCGGTATTGTTTGATGTGATCCAATTTTAGTTGAATGTAATTCACAACCTTCTCCGATTACAGTATCATCCCCAATCACAGATATTCTTGAAATCGAAGTAGGTTGTGAATAAGATGAGTGGACAATCACATGTCGCCCGATAATACTATTTTCTATTTTTGAATAATTATGTATTATACTCCTATCCATAATTGCGGAGTTATCAATAACCACATTATCTCCGATAACTGTAAAATTATCAATACTTGAATTTCGTATGAAGGTACCTTCGCCAATTTGACAATGTCGTCCTATCAAAATTGATCCATCAAAAGTTATTTTACCATTCTTAATATTGTGAATAATGGTATTTCTTTTCTTCACTGATTCTTTACTTTTTCCTTCAATCCAAATATTATAGTTTTTTCCACGTATATGATATGTATTAATTCCGTTTACACCGGATTGTAGTATATGTCCCATTGCAGTAAGATAGTTTGCAGGAGTTCCTAAATCATACCAATCTCCGGGAAGAATATAACCATAAACCATATAATTTTTTTCTACGAGATAGGGAATAAAATCTTTACCAAAATCCCAGCGTCCAATTTTCTCCATCATTTTCTTAGTTTTTTCACTATTTAGTATTTCTCTGACTTTTGGATCAAATAGATAGATCCCTGTATTTGCAAGATTTGTTGTCGCGTCTTTCAGCTTTGGCTTTTCTACAAATTTTTCTACAAACATTTTTTTATCTAATGATATTATACCATAATCTTCAACGTTCTTCACGTGTGTTAGCGCTAACGTAAGGAATGTTTTCTTCTGTAAATGCGTCCTCAACATATCCTTAAGATCTAAATCAAAAAGATTATCTCCCTGCATTACAAGTATTGGATCTGTTATATCATAATAGTTTAATATGATCCTTAATGAATCTGCACTACCTATGTCTTCATCATGAGGTTGATATTTAATATGAATTCTTGGCGTTATTCCGTATTTTGCAGAAAGCGGAATTCCGTCGTCAAAATAATCATGTAAATTCTTATAATTTATATATCCTTTAACACCAAAAATAAAGTGTTGTACACCTTGTTTTGCAAGTTCAACTAAACCTCGCTCAATAAGTGGTCTATTTAAGAATCTAACATATGCCTTTGAGACTTCATCAGTGAGTGGTTTAAGTCTAATAGCCTGTCCTCCCACAGGAATCATTACTCTTAAATCTCTGATTTTGTTTTTTTCCAACGTTCTAATCACATAATTCCAAGCTAAATGAGACTATTTCTAGAGGTTGCTTCTTATAGAAAAACATTTCACTATGGTAGATTCTTAATATAACATATAGATAACTTGTTTGTATAACTTTCACTTTATAACAAATAATTAGTTATTAGTTGCTTATTCCGGTAAAAACTAATTAGAAAATTATTTATCATATGAACAACTGATGAAAATTAATAGTGTTTGTTGATATATCTAAAATTATTGATAACTGCTTAAGTCATGTGAAAAATGAGGGATACAGATATTTTAACCTTATAAAAAAATCAAGAATGATGAAAATGAAATATTTTCACAAAAATATGTGCAAAATATAAGATTGAATAAATAAGACATAATATTAAAGAACTAACTAAGTTTTAGGTGTCTTATCACTCATTATGAACCAATATAATAGAGAATAGCTCCACATCTATACAATGTTTTAAATTATAATCTTAATGCCGTTAATGAAGTCAATAATACTACAAACAACAGGTCCAATAACTTTTTACATTTCGAAGGCTATTAATTATGTATAATGGTAGCCCGGGGCAGACTCGAACTGCCGTCACCGGCTCCAAAGGCCGATACTCAAGAGACTGATGGTCTATGCTTGACCGCTACATTCGGCGGAATAGTATCATTCCTCCACCGGGCTTCCGGGCTGATATACCACATCAATTATTATCTTATATTCTTTATTTTATTCTCTGTGCGAATCATTTTTTTTCAATAATAGTTATTAACTTAGCAATTGGATCTTCCATTTTATCCATTATTCTTTTGGATTTTATTTTTAGTCGGTCTCGAAAATAATGGTCTCTTAGAAGTTCTTTTACGTTATTGGCTATAGCGTCTGGACTTCCTGGCCTAAAAAGTAAGCCTTGACTTAGTAAATATTCTTCTGTGTATAGATGTTTTCCTTGATATGCGGATATTGAAGGTACTCCAAGCAAAGAAGCTTCAGCAGTCATAGTCCCACCCATACCAACAAAAATATCAACTTTTGTTAAAATTGTAGTTCCAATAAACACTTCTTTTGGGATAATAATTCTATCACCATATTTGTTAGCTAAATACTCAATTTGACTAGTATATCTTCCAAGAACTAATATGTTGCAGTCTTCTACCTTGTTCAATATACCATCAATAACTTTTGTAACCCAATTTGGATCCATATCTATAAGATAGGCCGCAAATCCTTCTTCCACACGTATTGCAATAGTTCGCTTTGATTCATCAACTTCAAAATTATTAATATTGAAGTCTTGAATGTTCAGACGTTTTAACCATGCAACTGGGTCTAAGGCCTTATATTTTATAATTTTTTCTTTATCTATTCCAAATTTTATCCAAGCATTATTTGGGATAACCCATGGAGTAGCAAGTGAATCACATAATGGAATAGTTAAACGCGCTACGTTTTCAGCGTGTGGCGAATCATTTACACAAATATTTTGAATCCCAAGTCCATAAGCTACCCTAGAACATTCAGGTGAAGAGAAAGAAATTGCTTTATCTGGAGCCCAATCGGAAACTAAATCTAAAAGATCGTGAATTCTTTCTGTACTTGCAGAAAGTTTCCCCAAACGTGATGCGCCTCCATGTTGTCCAATATATCTAGGATTTACGCCCATCAAACCACTCAACCCCTCAACTTCACGATATCTTCTTGAGGTAACTAATGTTAGGTGCCCTTTTGCTTTAAGATCTTCTATAAATGGCTTAAAAAAAAGAAGTTGTTTTGGCGTAAGAATATCTATCCAAACTCGCATTTCAGATATTAGATATATGTCTAAATACTTAACGATGTTGTATGACTTATTTTTACATAAAAGAGCACTAAAGTATAAGTAAGTTCCTCAGATGTATTAATTAGGTGATGATTTATAAAATCCTTGACAAGTATAGTAGTTTATGGTCTTTCTACTGAAGGATATAATCTTGCATCATCATTCGCTTTAAACGGTGTCCCTACAACACTTGTTGATGAAAACTTACATATGGCAATGCAATTGAAATCGGAAGTAGTAGAAACCCACAAAACTCTTGACAATCTGCTAAGTGAAGAAACTCTAATAGGTCTTGAATCTATGGAAACTGTGTTAAATAAAGCGTCACACGTTTTTTTTGCGCCTAAAATTAGAAGGTCTAGCGAAAATATCGCTGGAGAGATAAATAGTAGAATTCGTGAAGTAGCTAAACATATATCACAACATTCAACATTTATTTTTAATTTACCTGTTGGATTAGGCGGATCAACAGATATATTGCTTTTACTTGAGAAGGTAAGTGGATTTAATACTGGAAAAGATTTGGGATATATTTATGCACCTATGGCACCCCAATCTAATACTTTTACTCAGTTAGGAGTTGTGGATAAAATTGACAAGACTTTTTTAAATCTATTAAGTTCATCTGGAATAAAAACTCCAAATTTGTCATCATTACAAATTTCTGAAATACTACATGCTGTAGGTGTGATTTCTAGGCATAGTCAAAACGCAACTGTTCTAGAGTGTTTTAGACGTATAAATGCATCTGAAGATCGAATAAAGCTTAATAAAATTATAAAACCGGTCGATACATTTCTGGATGATTTAAGTTCAGAGGTTTTTGATATTAAAACAATACTTTCCAGCCTTAATGTTAATGAGCCTCTGTCTCACCTTGCTTCTGGAGTTGTAAAAAGTATAGACAGCTATGTACGAAGGTTAGTAGAAGAGGTTAGAAACATAATGAAAATTAAGGATCTAAAAGCAAGTAAAACCAAAGTATTAGTAAATTGGCATATAGATAAATATGAAATTAGAGGCGACCGTATTAAGACAAAAAATAATCTAGTAGATCGATTAAAAGACTACATAGGCGATATTTCCGTAATAACTTTTCTTGAGAGAGAGTTAACAAACTTGCAAATAAATGATACATTACGTGACTCAAAAACCAGTATGATAATCTCTTGTTCAAAAACTGATGTTTCAAACCTTCATAAAGTCTTACCTAAAGGAAAAGGATTAGCAGATTGTATATTTATAAATGCTAATCTCCCATTTGAATTCTACAAAACAGAATCGGTTCTGTAAAATGACTGTCCAATATTAAGAATAGAGATGTGTAAATTTTGGCAAAAGTTGCAGTTATTGGAACAGGGGGTTGGGGGAAAAACCATTTACGCGTTTTTAATGAACTAAAAAGTTTAACTGCTTTTTGCGATACTAATCAAGAAAAAATAAAATTATATGAACAAGAATATGGCATACGTGGGTATGTATCAATAGAACAACTATTAACGAAAGAAAAAATAGACGCGGTTACTATTTGCACCCCAACTATTACTCACAGCCAGATAGCGAAAAAATGTCTTTTATCAGGAATAGATGTTTTGGTTGAGAAGCCTATAACATTCACTTCAAAAGAGAGTGAAGAATTAGTAGAATTAGCAAAAAAAACTGAATGTATATTGACTTCAGGTTATATAGAGCGATTTAACCCTGTTGTAGCTAATCTAAAAAACCTTATCAAATCCAGAAAAATAGGTGACCCAATATTATTGGAGTTCCATAGAGAAAGCAAATGGAAAGGAAATATTAATGATGTAGGCATCGTAACCGATACTTCGGTTCATGATATTGATACCGCACGTTGGGTTTTCGATAAAGAGCCCCAAATGGTCTTTGCACGAACAGGTCAAATATTAAGTAAAAATGAGGATTTTGCGACTATAATTCTGGGGTTTGATTCACAAAAAACAGCGTTTATAGCTTCAAATTGGGTTACACCAAAAAGAGTTAGACAACTTACCACAGTTTGTTCTGAGGGTGTAGCTAATATTAATTTTATCACACAAGAAATCCAAATTGATGATTCAACAGGAACCACAATATCTAAGAAACCATATAAAGAACCTTTGAAGATTGAATTAAAACATTTTATAGATTGCATAGATCATAACAAAGAACCGCTGATATCAGCTAAAGACGCATCTAATGTCACAAAGATTGCAGAAGCTGCTTTGATATCTAGTAAAAGTGGTGCTCCTATTTACATGAATCTTTAATTTTCGTCTAATTTATATTGTTGATAAATGGTTATTATGATATGAACAGAAAAACTGTAGATATTCTCGCTTGCCCGATAGATAAAAACTACCCCCTTGAATTATTTGAGATAATATCGGATAATGAGGTTATCAAAGATGGATCATTTTTTTGTACTAAATGTAATCGTTTTTTTCCTATAATTAATGAAATTCCAATTATGTTACCTGATGATATGAGAGATAAAAATGATGATCTTAATTTTCTAAAGAAATGGGAAAAACAACTCCCTAAAAAAATATTATATCATAGCTATCCATGTCATTTATAGATCAGTGGGTAATGTTTGCAACAGAAAAAAGGTAAAATAATAAATTTTATTGGTTCACAAGTTAAGATTGGTAAAAACGTCAAAATCTGGCATTTTGCATATGTTGGAAATAAAGTTGAGATAGGAAATAATGTTAAAATTGGTTCATTAGCTCACATAGATTATGGAGTAAAAATAGGAAACCATACAAAAATTGAGGGATTAGCATACATCCCACCACTAAGCGTTATTGGTAACCATGTCTTCATAGGTCCCAGCGCAGTTTTAACTAACGATCCATACCCAATGAGTAAAAAAATGGTTGGTGTAGTAGTGGAAGATAGAGTTGTGATAGGTGCAAGGGTGGTTATTAAAGCAGGTGTTAGAATAGGTCAAAAAAGTGTGGTAGGTATGGGATCAGTAGTAACAAAAAACGTCCTTCCTAATACAGTTGTAGCTGGAGTACCAGCTAAATATATTTATTCAAAAGATGAATACAATATAAAATTAAGAAAATGGAATAAAAATAATTGAAAGCATTTAATATTAATAATAAAATTTTATTAACGATACTGAAAAACATACATGATATAATAATATTAAACAAATCTCTTTTCTATTCTAACTCAAATCATTTTTCTTTTTTCCCTTTTATTTTCCTAACTAAATATATTTCAGTCAATTTATAAAGTATGATTATCCAAATCAAAACCAATACAACTGATAACAATATTTTCACAAACGATGTAACAATTAGACTATAATCTCCCATAACAAGTTGTAAAGGAACAATAAATTCAAAGATTATTATTGCTCCGATAAGAACTAGTACCCAAAAAAACACCATAATACTAATAATTGGAAATAGTCTTTTCGTAACTTGTCACCTTATAAGTAGACTTGTAATCACTGCAAGTAATGATGATACGATAGCAAGTTTAAAAATGCTGAAAGTAATTTGATTTTCACTTAATGGTCCATCAGACAAGATAAGCCTCACAAGTGTAACTGGTGCTCTATGGTCTTCTACGGCCGCAATTTTATAATCTTCTAGCATTTTAGTTGGCCTAACTTTTATTTCTCTATGATCAACTATCCTTCTTACACTTGAAAGAAAAAAGAATGAGTTAAGAATAGCTGGAAATAAAGCCACTACAGCTACTATTTCGACCCCACCTGAAATAGCTAAAGCTCCATACATTGATCCTAAAGCTAAAGTTCCAGAATCACCAAGGAATATCTTCGATGGATATTTATGATAAAGATAAAAGATTCCAGTTGAGACAAGAAGCGGTAATGCTGCTAAAATCATTGCAGTATCACCTTTAAAACTTAATGCTAAGATTATTGGGATTGTTATAATAATAAGAAATCCTGAAACCGCCCCATTAAATACATCAATTGTGTTGATTGTATTGGCTGTTATCGGAATTGCTATAATGATTAATATTGGGTAAATTATGAAGAGCCTCGCTGGATCCTCAAAAAAAGGTAATTGTAAATATGGTGTATATGCACTAAGCAAAATTATTGGCAATGATGTAAAAATAAGGAGAATTGTTTTGGTTATCCCCTTTAATCTAAAAATATCATCAACTAATCCAATTAATCCTGCGATAATTAACGTAAAACTTAAAGCTAAGATCCTAATATCTAATGTAAAGTAATATAACATAAATTCAACAAGCAATATAGGTATTATTATTGCCGGACCGCCTGGTCGTGGAATCAACGGCTTATGCGGTTTATGTATATCTTCAACAGCTAATCCTCGAACTGATAAAAATTTAATAAACCTATTTATCATAATATAAGCAAAAATCGCTGTAACTACAGCGGTCATTATAATTAGCTCAACAAAGCTCAAAATATAGTCATATACACATTATCTGATTAAGTATTTTAAATTCACATGTTTATTCTTCTATAAACATAAATCTAAAGATCTTTTTATATTTTTTATAATTGTGTTTTTTTTAATATCAAGAAGTTTTTATATGATAAGTTTGAAGGTAATTGAGGTCTTTATTTGGATATTAATGATCTTAGAGATGGAATGCGTAAAGTTGAAGTAGAAGGAGAAATTAGTGATAAATCAGAAACTCGAACTGTAAATCTACGAACTGGCGGTCACGCAAATGTAGCTGATTTCACACTAAAGGATGAAACTGGTTCAATAAAATTAACTCTTTGGGAAGAGCAAATAGAACAAGTTAGTGTTGGAAGTAAAGTAAAAATTGAAAATGGATATACTAACTCTTTCAGAAGTGAAGTAAGAGTAAATGTTGGACGATACGGCAAGTTATCTATTTTAGAATAAAAACTAATTTCACAATTTCTTATATTATCCCACTATTAATTATAATATATCCACTAACAATTAACATCATAATTGCAAAGATTAGCCCAAGTGTTATTCCTCTAATTTTAACAATTAATCTGGATCCTATTTGAGACCCTAAAATAACTCCTATTATTAGTGGAATAGTATAATCTATAATAATATTTCCTAACGCCGCATGGGCAATTAGCCCTGTAAACGCTGTAAACACCATAATAAACAAAGATGTTGCAACTGCATTATGCATTGTTAAGCCCAACATTAATACAAATACTGGCACAACGATTATTCCGCCGCCTACTCCAAAAAGACCTGCAATTATTCCAGATCCAAATAATATGGGTATGACTAATAAAAAATTTTTCTTCAAAATATTGATACTGTTTCCTTTTAAACTAACATTATCAGTATATGACAGTTTATTTCTACTAATTATTTTAGAGATCATACGGATTGCAATTAATAATAAGAATATTCCAAAAAAAAGTTCCAGAGTATTTGATGATAGATACCCAGTTACAAAAGCTCCAATCAACGCCCCGGGAATTGTAACAAACGCAGTTAGAATACCGAGATGTATACTAATTTGATTTTGTTTAATATATACATAAGAAGATGAGATCGAAATAGCAAAAACAGCGACAAGACTGGTGCCGATTGCATTTTGAGCTGAAAACCCTAACAGAATTAACGTGGGCACTATTAATGACCCACCGCCTATTCCAATCAATGAAGATAAAGTACCAATTATTACACCTATAACCAGAAGAATAAGAAAAGTAATTAATTCTACCAAAGAATAAGCCTCAATTCATTTTTAGTGATTAGTTTTGGTCTACAAATAAAAGTTAATAAATAGATTTTGAAAAAAAATCAATTTGTAGTATAATGCTTATTTTGTCATTCTTATAAATTTACATGTTAATAGAAAACTCAATACGTTAATATTTAACATTATGAAAATACTTATTGTCTTGAGCTATGTTGATCACATGCTGATTAAGAGAGGATTTGATGAAAAAATGTTAAGAAGTCTCCCTTTTGCAAAACAATATATTGCACAAAAGTAAAAAAAACCACATTGAGCTAAATTTTACTTTAAAACATTTTTTGAATAAATGATCTTTTCTAAAAATAAGTTTCTCTTAAATATCCAATTAATTTTATAATATGTCTTCAATTAATAGTTTAATTTAAATATTAATAAATATGTCTGTTGTGTGGCGTAAATAATATGTCTGGCATTGATCCGAATTTTAAAACTACAAAATCAATAGTTGAGAAACATAGTGACCATGATGTTTATGGTCCAGTTGAACCACCTACAAAGCTTGGAATACATGGTAGTATTGTTGCCGTAGACTTTGACCTTTGCATTGCAGATGGAGTATGCCTCGATGTATGTCCTGTGTCTGTGTTCGAATGGGTTGAGACACCTGACCATCCCGCGTCTACAAAAAAAGCTGATCCTACAAGAGAAAGTGATTGTATATTCTGCATGGCTTGTGAAGTTCAATGTCCTCCTGTAGCCATAAAAATATTCCAACCTAGTTAATCTCAATCAATTATCTGTAAATCTAAATAACTGTTGTTCATATAATCTCCCTTAATGTAAATAATAAATTGTTATATTTCTAATATTTGTTATTTATTTAGATTATTCCGCCTCTAGTTAATTTTTTTAAATTAAGTATAATGTCGACTTTTTCTTTTGGAAGTAACTTTTCTTTTATAACAAGTTCTTTTATTGTTTTACCTGTTTTCATTGACTTTTTAGCAATCTTTGCTGCATTATCATATCCTATAATAGGAGATAGAACGGTAATTAATCCAACTGTGTTTTCAGCGTATAATAAGCATCTTTCTCTGTTCGGTTTTATTCCATCTACACATTTTGCCAATGATCTATTCGCTTTAGCCATAATAGTTATAGATTCTAATAGACAATAGGCTATCACAGGCATCATAGTATTGAGGTCTAGGTTTCCCATTTGTCCAGCTAAGCTTATTGTTAAATCATTACCAATAACCTTTGCAGCAACCATGCTAATTGCTTCAGGAATAACTGGATTAACTTTCCCTGGCATAATGCTTGATCCGGGTTGTATGGCGGGTAATTCTATTTCGTAGAGTCCTGTTCTTGGTCCAGAATAAAGGATTCGTAGGTCATTTGCTATCTTAATTAAGCTTACAGCAACTATCTTTAAAGCGCTACTTGCCTCAACATTAGAATCTCTACTCTGCATAGCCTCAAATGTGTTATCCGCTTGCCGAATTTTTAGTTCGGATAATCTGTTGATTTCCGTTATTATTAACTTTGAAAACTTTAGGTGTGCGTTAAGTCCTGTACCTGATGCGGTACCACCTATTGGAACTTCTGAAAGTGAACTGCAAATATTTTTTATCCTTTTAATTCCATGTGTAATCATGCTAGTGTAACCGCTAAATTCTTGGCCAAGGGTAATTGGTACGGCGTCTTGAAAATGTGTACGGGCAGCTTTTACAACATCTTCAAACTCAAATACTTTTTTCTTAAATGAGTTCTCAAGATTTTTTAAAGATGGAATTAATTCCTTCTTAATACTTGATAATGCGGCAATATTTATTGCAGTAGGAAACACATCGTTTGTTGATTGCCCCATATTCACATCATCATTAGGGTGAACAATTTTTTTATTCCCCTTTTTCCCACCCAGAATCTCTATTGCCCTATTAGATATTACTTCATTAACATTCATATTTGTAGATGTACCTGAACCTGTTTGAAATATGTCTAATACAAATTGATCACTCATTTTCCCATCTAGCATTTCTTTACTTGCTTGAATGATTGCCTTTCCTTTTTTCTTGTCTAATAACTTTAAATCTACATTAACTTTTGCGGCAGACAATTTAATTAATGAAAAAGCTTTTATGAAATTTGAATGAAATTTAAGCCCGGATATTTGAAAGTTCTCAATTGCCCTTTGTGTTTGCGCGCCATAATACGCCTCAACAGGTACATTCACTTGACCCATGCTGTCATGTTCAATTCTATAGGTCAAACTGTTCTTTTTAGACATAATAACTCCAATAATTATTAAACCTTAATTTAAATAAATGTTAATCTCTTTAGATATTGTAAATCATGGGTTTAGTTGTTTAATTTTGTTTTGCGTATTGATCAATATAATGGATGAAAACGTTGTTAGGGCAGAATTTTTTTTCTGTTAATGTTCTAAAATATCTGCGTTAAATTAACTCTTATAATATTATTGAAGATTATTATATATCAATTATTAACGTATTTACAATGAGTAAAGATTTTAAATCAAAGTCTATCAAAGTAGGGAAAAGAAGATTTTACCTAAAGTTAATTCGTTATCAAAACGGTGGATTCTTATCATTATCAGAGGGTAATCAAAGTTCTATAGGATCTGTAATATTGGCAATAAAAGCTGGTGGGATGGTGGAATCGACCACTATAATACCTGAAAAGCGTCAAGGAATTCTTCTTACAGTACTTTCTCATGTATTAGCAGAATATTTTGAAGGATTAGCGTTGGTCTCTCTTTATATTAGTTCAGAAATTAGTCAAGGTGAAGCTAAGATTATTCTTGCGAGTTTAAAAAAGTTATTGGATAAGATAATTGAGGATGAACAGAAGACTAACAGTGATTAAAACAGTGCATATAAGATTGAATAATAATCAATTGTTTTTATGAGTTTTATAGTAGAAACAAATGTTTTTTAGATTACATATACTACATTTTGGTTTTATTGGCTTACAGATTGTTTGACCAAATCTTACAAATAGGTCATTTATTGATAACCAATATGTTACAGATATTATTTTAACAAGTTCCTTTTCAGTTTCATTAGGAGTTTTAGTTTTAACTAATCGTAATCTATTGGATATTCGATGAACATGAGTATCTACTGGAATAGCTGGGATGTTGAACGCATAAACTCTGACACAGTTGGCAGTCTTTTGACCGACATAAGGTAATTGTAGAAGATCATCTAATTTTTTTGGGACTTTACCAAAATATTTTTCTTGAATAATTTTAGATACTTTCTTCAGCGCATTGGATTTGACTTTGTAAAAACCAGCTGGTTTAATAAGTTCTTGAATTTTATTTATATCACCCTCAATAATTTCTTGGGGTGTCGAAAAAACAGAGAATAATTGTTCAGCAGCTTTGGTAGTATGTTCATCTTTAGTTCTCTGTGAGAGAATAGTTGATACAAGAACCTTAAATGGGTCTCCGTTCCATTTACGACTAACTTTATCTAAAGCGGTATATCTTTTTGTAGATGATAAATTTAACATTTTTTGAATATTTTTAATAATTATTCCTGTGTTTAATGGAAAATTCATTAAGAATCAACAGTTAAATAATTTACTGATTCATTTACATTGATATTTTAGAAGAATAACTTGATTCACCAAAGGTTTTAGAAGACGCTTCTTCAACTGTTTTTCGATTAATGTTAGATGTATACACTCTCAATATGTTAAAGAAACCAGATATAGCACCAATAAGAGGAAGTTCATCAACTCGAACTTCTTCATATTTTAGTCCATTAGAATTTGTTGTAGCTAGAATAATAGAGGTTAAAGCTTGTCTAGCAGATGTTAATGGTACTGAAGGTGTTGTAGAAACGTCTAGATATACTTCATCCGGCGGAACATTTGCTTCTTCAGCTATTTTTCGCACTAAGTCTTCACGAATACTTTTTTGAAGGAAAATACTTTCCATGAGTTGATCTTTGCGGTGTATTGTTTTCTCATATACGCACTTCACTAAATTTCTATCTCTATAATTGATTGCTAAGTCTCGAGATTGTTTAAGTTCTTTCTGATCATCAGAAATATTTACAAGCAGATTTAATGTAGTTTCATCATTTTGCTGTAAATATTTATTTAGATCGTTTGTATCAGTAAGTCCAAGAATTTCATCTGCTAAAGATATAGATCTAATTAGCATAAGTTCCGAGGCTCTAACAGTACGATGAAAATATACAGCTCTAAACATTTCATATCTGGCTATCATTAGAGCTTCAAAAGCATAAAGTGCAGCTTGATTTAAAGCGAGTTTGTCATCTTTTAATTCAAAAGAGTTGATAATACGTAATATGTCAACTTTCCCATATTCTACGCCCGTAAAATAGGAATCACGGAGTAGATAGTCCATTATATCTACACTCAAACCACCACCTACAATATCACTCATAAATCTAGGTCGTTTGGTAGACAAACCAACTATAAATTCGCTTATAGCATTAGGATCAAAACCATGTCTATTCAAAATATCTTTTATTTCAGTCTCTAATATCACTCGTTGAGTAACGGTTTCGTGAGTTATACCATGTTTTTCAGTCATAACTTCTTCTATTAAATGTGAAAAAGGGCCATGACCAATATCATGCAATAGAGAAGCTAACCTAAGTTCCTGAATAAAATCTTTGTTGATAGGTGTTTTTTTGAGAATAATATTACCGGTTAAACCTCCTAAATGCATAGTTCCGATAGAGTGTTCAAATCTACTGTGTTGAGCACCAGGATATGTTAAATGAGCCCCAGATAGTTGTCTAATTCGCCTTAACCTTTGAAATAATGATGAATCTATGATTTCTTTTTCAACTTCAGATATATGAATATAGCCATGAATAGGGTCCCGTATTTCACAGATATTATTATTCAAGTCATCTTTTAAAGACGTAAAAATGACCTATTAAAGATTGATAATAGTTTTTATTAACTGATCATTTTTTATTTGTTAGAGTTAAATATTTTTTATTATTTTGTGTACATACCGAAAAATTTGATTTTGAATTTCATGTTGCGACTTGTTGCCATTAATTATTTTCCATCCATATTCTTTTGCTATTGATAAATATATTTTCCTAACTTTTATTAAATATTCAAGATTTTTTTCATTTATGTCCCTATTTTCTGATTTCCTTACAAACGAAACTTTGATTGGAATATCTAATAAAATTATTTTTTCTGGAAAAGGAAGTCCTCTATCGAGGTTCGTAAGCCACATATTACTTAACCCGTTTGCGACTCCATAAGCTGAGTTTGAATGTATGTATCGGTTAATAATAAGAATGTCTGTTTTAGATTTTTTTTCAACTATTAGTTTTTTAACTTCCCACCTGTTAGCGGCCATTAGCAGGTGAAAAACTTGTTTGGGGTAACTTTTCTTTCCAGATAATGACCTCTTTAATTCTTTTCCAATTAATGTACTATAGAGTGGAAAAGATAAGTAAGATACTTTGTATCCTTCTTTAGTTAGACGGTTAACTAATAGTTTAGACTGTGTTTTTTTACCAGATTGGTCTATGCCTTCAAAAGATAAAATAATGCCCATCTATATAATTAGCAAAACTCTTTCTAATAAGATATACCTAATCCAAGATAATTAATACGTTTATTTTTAAGATCATTTTAAGTTAGGAGCCATGTTTGGAAGTTAATCTTTAATTAAAATATAACAGGTATACTTAATTTCCTATTTATTATCTCTTATAAGATTTATTTATATATTGAAAGTCTTTGAAGAAAAAAGATTTGAATTTCAACAGTCTTAAAAATCGTATAATGTTAATTACCATGCAGTCCATCCACCGTCAACGACTATAGTTTGACCTGTTATGTAATCAGATGCAGATGAAGCCAAAAAAATTAGAGGACCTATAATGTCTTTAGTTTCAGCTAATCGTCTAATAGGAGTTTTATCTAAAATATAATTTCGAATATTAAAGTCTTCAAAAAAATCTTTAGTCATTCGACTCATAAAAAATGATGGAGCTATTGCATTTACATTTATTCTATATCTACCCCATTCAATAGCTAGGGCTTTTGTAAGATTGACTATAGCGGCCTTACTAGCATAATATGCAGAAATTGGAAATCGATCAGCTATAAGACCATATATTGACGTGAGGTTAATTATTTTTCCTCTTCTTTGTTTAATCATATATTTTGCAGATTCTTTAGAGCATAAAAAAACACTGTTCAAATTTACATTAACAACTTTATTCCAATCAGCTAATTGCATGTCAATAGATGGTAAAATTTTAGATATTCCAACATTATTTACAAGTACATCTAAAGATCCAAATTGATTTATGCAATGTTTGAAAGTGTTCTCAACATCTTTTTCTTTAGTAATATCTGCTTTGAAAACTGTGATTTTTCCGTCTTTTTTTTGAATTTTTTTTTGCAGATTAAGAATTGGGGTTATACGCTTATCGACTAATAATAATTTAGCTCCAGCATTAGCAAGAGATTCTACAAATGCATGTCCAAGAGTTCCGCTTGCACCGGTAATTAAAATAACTTTTGAAGAAAGATCAAATATATCATTAATACTCAATATAATAACCTTAGGATTATATATTGGGATATAATTTAAATTATTGCATAGTTTAGTTAAAAAAAGAAGTTTGGAGAAAAATAAAAGGAATTGCATGTAATATGGTTAGATATAGAGGCTGTGAAAATATGAATATTGATAATATGTTCAGATCAAAAGACATTCATCTAATTAAAGTTAAAAGGTATCAGGGTAAAGTTATTAACACATATATTAAGAATTTTTAAATTATTAAAGAGAGGTTATTGTTTGGGTTTTTTTAATAAAATATTTGGAAAAAAAGAGCAAAATAAGGTCTATGATCAAACTAAGATAGGTATTGATGAGATAGACAGCCTGTTGAAGGATGAGGAAAAAGAAAGATTTGATGAATTACTTAATAGAGTAAAAAATATAGTTGAAAAAATTTCAGAAATATCTGATTATATTATTATTGATGTCGATAATCTTGTAGAAGCTGATTTGAAAGTAAATGAATTAACATCCCCTTTTGTTGCAACAATTCGAAGAGCTAGAGAGTCATATTGTAAATCTTTAACAACAATATTATCTGATTTTAATCAAACAGAAGTTTCTAATATAGATGAGTTAAATAAATATGAATCAGATCTTAAACAAGCAATTATAAGATTAAATCAAGTAGCTATAAAGCATGGAAGAATAGTTAGACAATTTTTTAAACAAGAAAATATCAAAATTAATCGTGGAATCCAAGAACTGGACGTTGAATCTGCGGAATTATTTAAAATTTTATCTGAAAATAAACCTAAAATGAATGAATTTGATGGAGTTAAGAAACTTTATGTGAATTATCAAGCAACATTGCAATCTATAAAATCAACCACTTCAAAAATTAATGAATATAAGGAAATGATTAACCGAATTAATTTAGATTCTGAGAAAACATTGATTGAGATCAAAAAAATAGAAGCAACTAAAGAATATCTTAAATGTTACGGAAATCTTTCTGAAATAGAAAAACTTTCTAAGAAACTAGATGAAGTAGAACATAATATACGAAAAGATTTAACCGAATTTGCTCGTCCACTTAGAAAGTATTTTTATACTTACCCTTCTGAATCAGTAAAAGAAGAACTAATCAAAAAAAGTATAGAAGAACCAAGTAAAATACTTTTGAATAAAGACAATATTAATGATTTAACAAAACTTTTATTGGATTTACAAAAATACTTTAAAGGAACAAAAACGAGTCAAAAAGAATTCATAAAGATTAACAGTGGGATAGAAAATTTTATCATAAAAATTCCAGCATTAATTAGTGAAATCAAAGAGTTAAAGAAAAAAGTTAGTGAAAAAGAGAAATCGGTAAATATGAATTTAATTGGAAGATATAATAATTACAAGAAACAACTTAAAGATATTTCAGATCAATCAATTAGTTTTTCAGATAAAATAAATCGACTTTCTAAGATGATTAATGTAGAAAATGAGTCTTTAAGTACAATAGGTCATAACTTTAAAGAGAAAACTAAATATGTTTTGAATATAGATTTACAGATATAAGAAAATTTTTTGAGTATCATTTTTTATATGATAAGTTAATAATTTAAATTATTTTTTATGAGATAAGAAAATTTAGTTTATAATTAATTTTAATTAGATTTTATGTTTTTTTTAATTAAATTAATTAGGTCTTCCCCTTGAGTGTTAATATTTATCAACGGCATGTTTATAGAGTTTAGATTGATTTTTTTTTCACCTATAACACCTGTTATTGCAATTATAGGGGGATTTGTGCCTTCAAGAAGAGTGTTTAGATCGTCAGAGTTTTTAGCTGTAATAATCTTGTAAATATCATTTCTTTTAGCGACTAACCCATGGAATCCTTCAATTAAAATAATATCAACATTTTCATTTTTTATTAACTCAAGTATTTTTTTAATATTATTATGCAAAGTCGAACTTTTTCGTATTATAGATACCTCATCAGGAGATATGCATAATACAACTTTTGAACCGGCATTTGCAAATCTCCAAGTATCTTTACCTTCGGTGTCAATAGTAAATCCTTCATCGTGAACATGTTTAATTGAGCCAACAGAAAAACCTTCAGTGGATAATTTTGATATAATATATTCCATTGTAAGAGTTTTGCCTGATTTTTTGCTACCGATTACAGATATAATTGTTGTCATTTTATTATATCCCATTATTGATCATTAGATTAATTTATTAGTTATTTAACATATAAGTTTAAAGTAATATTAGATTATAAAAAATAAGCTAGGATATAATAGAACTCATCTAAATTCTGAGTTATTTTAATGTGTGATTATTTCAACGAATTTATTTAATTTGGTGAGGATATAAAATAAATATATGTTTAATAAAATACAAATTATTTTAACACATGTTAGATAAATATAATAAGTATTAGTCATCTGTCTAGTTATTGTTAATAGTTAATATACTTGCAAAATGAACGCTTATTTGGAGGGAAAAGTACTATACATCCTACAATCAATAAAGAGAGAAGAGACGAATTCCTAAAAAACACTAAAGAAAAAGCCATAGATATTCCAGATTATGATGTTATAGAAGTAAACAAGCCAAGATTGTATAAAGAAGATTTTCCTTGGGAGAAACCTCCAGTTATAATTATGGATGGAATTAGTCTCCCTGTAAAACCCCCCGATAAAATGTGGTTGACAGATACAACATTTCGTGATGGACAGCAAGCTAGGGAACCCTATACTTCAAAACAAATAGCGCAATTATTTGAATTCTTACATATATTGGGGGGAGATAATGGTAAGATTCTTCAATCTGAATTTTTTTTATATTCAAAGAAAGATAGGGAAGCAGTCGAGATTTGCAAAAGTTACAAATACAATCACCCCATAATAGCAGGTTGGATAAGAGCTTCAAAAGAAGATTTACAGCTTATTAAAGATGCAAAAATTGAAGAAACTGGAATTGTTACTCCAGTTAGTGACTATCACATATTTTATAAATTTCAAGGTCTAGGCAGACAAAAAGTTATATCAAAATATCTGTCAGTAGTTGAAGAAACGTTAAGATCAGGAATAATACCTAGAGTTCATCTTGAAGATGGTACTAGATCAGATGTTTTTGGTGTAATAGTTCCATATGTAAATAAGTTGATGAAGCTCTCCAAAAAATATGGATTGCCTGTAAAAGTTAGGTTTTGTGATACTTTAGGTGTTGGAGTGCCGTGGGATACAGCGTCTTTACCTAGAAGTATTCCTAAAATGGCGTGGGTTTTATCTAATATATGTGATGTACCATCAGAGTGTCTTGAATTTCATGGGCATAACGACTTTAATTTAGGTGTAGCTAACGCTACGTCAGCTTGGATGTATGGAGCTTCACTCAATAATTGCACGCTTTTAGGTATTGGTGAAAGAGCAGGTAATGTACCGCTTGAGGGGATGGTATTCACATATGCGGCTATTAGAGGTAATTTAGAGGGGATGAATACAAGAGTTATTACAGATATAGCTAAGTATTATGAACATGATGCGGGTTTTCATGTACCTCCTTATTATCCCATAGTTGGTGAAAATTTTAATGTTACATGGGCAGGTATTCATGCGGACGGTCTTCTAAAAAACATTGAAATGTATTTACCGTTTGATACAGAAAAACTTCTTAACGTTCCTCCAGGTATAGCTATTTCTGAATATTCGGGACATAGTGGTATAGCGTTTTGGATTAATCATTACTGCAGACTTGATGAAAAAGACAAGGTTTCAAAAAATGATCAAAATGTAATAAAGATTGGAGATGCGGTAAAAAAGATCTATTCAGAGGGTCGAATAACACGAATAGGTAATGAAGAAATGTTTATGTTAGTTAAGAAATATATGCCAGAATTAATTAATAAAATTAAACTTTGATCATTAAAAATAATAAAAATAATGATGTATAATCATAATTGAATAAATATTTCTTCGATCCAAGCTCCTACAAAAAGCAATATAGCTACAATACCAATCACTCGTAAGGTATTTCGAATCTCAATTCTTAATCTCTTTTTCTTAATAGCCCAAATTAAGAATGAACCTTGTGTTATTGCAGCTGCATATGATAAAAATTCTAGCCAAAAAAATGGCATAATAAAAATAATCAGAACCATAAGGATACTTGGAAAACCGCTAACTACGCCACTTGCTGAGAAAATTAATCCTGTGTTATAAAGAGCATATGGGCCAATAATTAATCCAAGAACAGGAACCATCATAAGTAGCGCTATTCCCATGTTATTTTCAAATATCATAAAAGTTGTTGGATCTCCTAGGATAATTTCTTCGAAATCATCCAAAATTTGTTTAGCTTCAAATTGATTAACAGGTATGCTTGAACTGGCAAGAAAAATAGAAATTAGTATGATTAGAACTATTAAGTAAACTCTACGGCGATTCAATTTTTTAAGCCTACTTATATGGTTTAACAAAAGAATAAAATAAAGATTTAGGGAATACTTAGTTTTATTAAACAAAATCCAGTTAAATTTCATAATAATAAATATGAGGCGCCGCCGGTCGGACTTGAACCGACGACCCACTGATTTCTGTCAACGTGGTTAACAGTCAGCTGAGCTCCTGATGATAGGAATTGCTCTACCACGCTGAGCTACGGCGGCCCTATGGGCAGTTGAATGTGCTTATAGATGGCCCACGTAATTGACGTCTATGAAGAAGCAATTAAACGTTAATTATTCTTAAAGTATAGATTTGCTTAACAATTTCAATGATATGATAAAAATGGTAATAATTAGAAATCTTTAAGAGAGTCTGAAAAAAAAGGGCTTAGTAACTTGTATTCAAATATCATTCTATTGAAAAAGCCACCTATAGCTAAGATCACTTTGAATAAACCAGAAACGTTAAACGCTCTAAGCTTTGATTTACTGGTAGAGTTAGACAAAGCTCTAAATGAGGTATCTAAAAATAAAGATGTTAAAGTTTTGGTGATAACTGGATCAGGTCGTAGTTTCTGTGCTGGTGCTGACTTGAAATTCATGTCAAGACTTGAAAGACCTAAAGAGCTCTTGGATTTCATTCAATATCTAAATGAAATTTTTCTTAAAATAGAAAATTTTGACATACCAGTAGTAGCTGGGGTTAACGGTTATGCGTTAGCTGGAGGATTAGAGTTAATGTTATGCTGTGATTTAGCAATAGCTTCAGAAAAAGCTGTTTTAGGAGATGAGCATATTAATAGAGCTTTGATGCCTGGAGGCGGATCGACTTTTAAGCTCCCTAAAATAATTGGGTTAAGACGAGCTAAAGAATTGCTTTTCACAGGAGATAGATTGACTGCAACCCAAGCGTTCGAGGTAGGACTCATAAACAAAGTTGTTCCAGCAGATAAACTTGATGAGTCAGTAAATGAATTAGCTTTAAAACTTGCGTCTAAAAGCAGTATTGCTATGAAGTTGCTTAAACAAGTTGTCAACCAAGCATCGGATACCAACAGGGAAACAGCTCAAAAGCTTGAAAGAATGGCGTTTAACGCGGTTTTCACAAGCCATGATGCGCAAGAAAGTTTGAAGTCTTTCCTTTCAAAAACAAAATAATATCATTTTAGACTGAGCTTTTGCTTAGTTTTGTTAGATCGCAGATAGTATTCTCAAGAACGTCTATGCTTTGAAGTATTTCCTGTATTTCTATACCTTCTTTACGTGTATGTGAGAGATGAGCGTTACCAGGACCGTATGTTATGACAGGAATGTTGAGATTATTTCCTAATGTATTCATATCACCAGTTCCAGTTTTGTTAATTAACATTGGCCGTGTTTTTCTTACAGCTAGAATAGACCTTACTAACGCACGCATAATTTGTGAGTTTCGGTCAGATTCAAATGGTTCAGTTTGATCGATTACAGTAGTTCTAAATTTTGGGAAAGAAAGGTCAGATTCGAATTTATGTATTACGCCTTTCACTTCCGACAATACTTGTTCAGTAGTAATAGTTGGAGGAACGCGTATATCAATTGAAATTGAACATCGGCCAGGCATAACATTGTGTGATGAGCCACCTCGAATCTTAGTGAGACAAGCGGTAATAGTTCTATAATGATCATCTGGAACTACTTTTTGTTCTAGCGTCTTCTTTATTGCTGTCCAAACTTCGAGTAATCTTTCCACAGCGTTTTGGGACATCCAAGGAGCACTGGCATGAACACTGGGAGTCTCACAAATCAAGTTTAAAGCAAGCCGACCTTTATAACCTACAGTAATATTATCAATACCGCTTGGTTCACCGAAAATAGCGTATTTTGCGTCGATACCATGCCGTAGGAGCTCTTTAAGACCTAAGCCAGTCCCTTCTTCATCACTTACCGCAGCAATAGTGACTTTACCGATGTCTTTTCTTGTCGAAAGCCTGGATGCGGCTAAGATCATTGCTGCTAGAGCTGATTTTGCATCGCAAGCTCCTCGGCCGTAAATATATCCTCTTGAGACACGGACTTGTTGAAAACCTGGTACTGTATCCATATGGCCGCACAATAAAAGTTTTGGACTTCCTGAACCGATTTCACCGGTTACATTATAAACTGAGTCAACTTTCACATTTTGAAATCCTAGCTCCCCATTCATCGCGTCTTTTAAAAAATTGGCGAGATTACCTTCTTCTCGGGATGGTGAGTATATTCTCAGCATTTCAGTTAGAAAGCCGATTTCTTTGTTCTGCATTTTAAGCTCCTATTTCAGTTGATCTACCAAATATTCTACGATTTTGCCGGGTATATCGACTCCAGTAACTGGAACACTGTTTCGGAATTCGGTGGTATTATTTACTTCGTGAACAACGAGTCCTTCGCTGGTTTCCATGCAGTCAACACCATATATACCATCGCCGATTGCTCTTGCGGCCTTTAGACATATTTCTTCAAGATCAGTAGTCACTGGGCAGTTCAATGCTTTTCCACCCCTAGATGTATTAGTTCGCCAGCTCCCTGTCTCAGATACACGATAAATCGCAGCGATTACTTCATCACCAACTACGAAAGCACGGATATCTCTTGGCGGTCTTTTCACTTTCTCTTGAATATAATATATTTGATAGAGAGGGAACATGTGTTCACGATCCTCAATTACTGACTCTGCAGCATCTCTATCGTTGACAAGGGCTATAAGACGTCCCCAGCTTCCAAGAGTTGGTTTTATCACGGCAGGATATCCAAGGTCATCTAATGCTTTTAATGATCCTTCAGGAGAAAAGGCAAAAATTGTTTTAGGAGTTGGTATCCCTGATTTGACTAAGGCGGCTGATGCAAAAAGCTTATTTCCAGAAATTGTTGCTTCTTGAAGTCCGTTAATGACTTTAAGACCTAAAGATTCTAGATAGGCGGTCAGATGTAGACTTCTATAGTAACTTACACATCTCTGGAGGATAATTTCTCCGAATTCGGAGCTTTTGCCCTTTGATAAATCATAGTAGCTATGTTTACAGTTAACAGCATTCATTTCGACGCCTTTTCTTTTCGCGGCGTTTAAGAGAGCTTTCTCTTCCCATCTAGGGGTATCATATATCATTGTGATAGATGGCAAGTTCTTTATTCTCCCCAGTCTTCGCCTTCTACTTTAGCGGATCTAAGATCTAAACTTCCGTCGTCTTTCTTGAATATTTCAAATGAAGTCCCGCAATCAGGACATGTTACGATTTCACCTTCTAATGCATCGTCGGGCAGTTTAATTTCACCGCTACACTCATTACAGTTCAGTTCTTCTCACCTCCCTCCGGGTTTTTTCTATTCAAATTTTTTTCAACTTCAAGAATTTGATTTTCCATATTATCAGATAGTTCTATTTCAAACAGGTCTCCAGATTTTAACCTCTTTAATCCTTTCGCAACAGATGAGGCAGTGGATTCATTGGGGTTCAAACCTAGTATTTTTAACAGAAAAGCTGATTCACTTCGCCCGGATAACCCACCTATGATTATTCGTCGCCGGTTTCCAACCAACTTGGGAGGTATTAGTTCATAAGCAATAGGGTTGCGAATTATCGCTGCCACATGAGTACCAGCTTTGTGTTTGTATGCGTTATATCCCACCAGTGGTTCGGCAGGATGAGTCTTTATCCCAGTGTAGCTATCTATTAATTGTGAGAGCTCACTTAACATGTTTAGTCGTACATCTAGATTAACGTGGTATAATAAAGTTAGCCCTATTACGACTTCGGCGAGTGATACTAATCCAACTCGTTCACCTATACCATTTATTGTTGTATGAACTTGGGTTGCACCGGCCTCTACCCCAGCAAATGTATTTGCTAGAGCTAACCCCAAGTCGTTATGGCAGTGTAAATCAAGCGGTGTGCTGATATCTTCTTTAACAGTCTTGATAAGATTGAACATACCATGAGGATTCATGGCTCCAACGGTATCAGGAATTCCGATCCTATCGGCGCCCGCAGAGGAGATCTCTCTACACATTTCTTTAAGAAATTCTGGATCTGCTCGGCTTGCATCCTCCAGAGTAAACCTCATTTTAAGTCCGTGTTTATGTGCGTACTCAACAGCCTCAACCGATCGTTCTATCGCCTGTTCCCGAGATACCCGAAGTTTATATTTTAAGTGAATGTCAGATACAGAGTGATACATGGCTATCCATTCAGAATCGCATTTAAGAGCGACGTCAATATCATTTGGAAGAGCTCTTATATGTGAAACAATCTTAGCTGCAAGACCAGCTTTAATCATTTCTTTGCATGACAGTTCATGGTCAGGAGATACAATTGGACTTATTTCAATGGCGTCTACAGAGAAATAATCTAACATCCAAGCAATTTGAAGTCTTTGTCGATGAGTAAAAGTTACACCTGGAGATTGCTCTCCTTCTCGGAGTGTTGAATCAAGGATAAAGATTTTTCCTAGTTTTTTTGATTGGATATTATACTCTTGAGCATACCCTAATCTTTTTTTGATATCCTCAATCATATTAGAAGATGTGGACATGGCAGTTACACTGATAACGTTAATAAATCAGACATATTTAACGGTTTTCGCAACGTTTTAACTTAAAGTACGTAATATTATTACGGTATTAGTATTATTTACGCCCTCAACTTTACGAATATCGTCAATACATTTATTGACTTCTGCGACATTCGGAGCTGACATAATAACAGCAACATCATATTGTCCTGTTATTTCATGAACGATGTCAACACCTTTGACGGTCTGAAGTCTAATGGATACTTGCTGTGTTGCTACAAGAGAATTTACTGTCAAAAGGGTAATAGCGCTAGCTCCACCTATATCGACATCTACAGTAAATTTCTTAATAATTTTCCTTTTAACAAGATTTTGTACTCTTCGCCGCACAGCTGCTTCTGAAAGTCCAACTACTTTTCCTAAATCAACATATGATGTCCTAGAATCAGATTTTAATGTTTTTATTATTTTACGATCTAATTCATCCATAATAATTCACATAAACCAAGTCATATATAGATAACTAAAAAAAACAGTAGGATAAAAATTTATCCAAATCTAGTACGATCTTCTTCTGTAAGAATGTCATCTAAGATAGATAGTCCATGATCTACCTCATCTTCAGTTATTACCAAAGGCGGGAGGAATCTCAAGATGTTACGACCAGAATATAAGAGTATGATCCCTTTCTTAAGTCCTGAGAGAATAATTTGACGTACGTCAAATCGTAGGTCTAGAGCAAGCATTAATCCAAGTCCCCTTACCTCTCTAGTGACTTTATGGCTTTTGTTCAAGCTTTGTAAGCCATCTTTCATATAAGCACCGATATTTTCTGCTTTTTTATGAAGTTCATGATCAAGAAGAAACCGTATTGCAGCTGAACCTGCTGCACAAGATAGAGGATTGCCGCCAAAAGTTGAAGTATGATCACCAAGTTTAAACTTCGACATAACTTCATTTGTTGCAATTGTACAGCTTAAAGGAAGTCCACCGCCTATTCCTTTTGCTGTACACATAATATCAGGTATTACTCCCCAATGTTCATGAGCCCATATTTTTCCTGTGCGTCCAAAACCACTTTGTATTTCATCAAAGATCAATAGGGATCCGTTTTTTTCTGTAATTTGTCTTAGATCAGAGAGGTAACTGTCAGGAGCAGGATGTATTCCAGTTTCTCCTTGAACAGGTTCTACAATTATCGCTGCAGTCTTTTCAGATATTGCATCCATCGCCTTTTTCGTATCTCCAAATGGAATGAATTTAACATCGGAGAGAAGAGGTTCAAACGGGTTTCTGTACTTAGGGTTCCAAGTAAGAGAGAGAGCACCCATTGTCTTTCCATGGAAGCTTCCAATCATAGAAATAATTTCCTGTTTACCAGTATATTTTCTGGCAAGTTTAATAGCGCATTCAACAGCTTCAGCTCCGCTATTGCCTATATAGATTCGTTCTAGGCCTAGAGGCGATATTTTTAGAATATTTTCAAGAAAATTAGCGCGCGCATCATTGTATAATGAACTGTGACATGTAATGAGCTGTTCTGACTGTCTTTTTATTGCTTCAACAACATATGCGTTATTATAACCAACAACAGATACCCCATATCCACCCATGAAATCTAGATATTCGTTCCCATTACTATCCCAGAGTTTTGCTCCTTGGCCTCGGGATATAGAAATTGGATATTTATAATAGACATCAGCATGAATATTGTTTTCCGTTGAGAATATAGTTTCATTATTCATCAGTTATCACAGTACAACCATTCATTCTTAATGCGGATGATATAGGTTTATCAATTAAACCGGACGAAATAATACATGTTTTTACGCCCATATCCAAGCATTCGAGGGAAGCAATAACTTTTTTCTCCATACCAAAACCGATTTTTGGAAGTAAATTTTTTGCTTCTGAAGATGTTAATTTGCTTTGTATTTTTTCATCAAACATTAATCCATTTACATCCGTTAGAAATATGATTTGGTCGGCTTTTAGTCCGCCGGCAACATAAGCTGCTGCTCTATCTCCATCTACATTCAAAAACTCATGTTCTTCACTTATTGCGACCGGAGAAATAACTGGAAGATAACCTTGAGATAAAATAAGGTTTAGTAAGCGATCGTTTACTTGATTGATCTTACCAGTATATCCGCCGTCTATAATTCTTTTTCGTCCCCGCTCATCTACAATAATAAGTCTTTTTTTTCGTTGTGCTTGTATTATACCTCCATCCACTCCTGAAAGGCCGATAGAAGGGATTCCCACTTTCTGTAAAGCTACAACCATTTCTTTATTCATTTTTCCACACATAACCATAGTGTATATGTTGGCAGTTTCTTTATCGGTGAATCTGCTTTTAATTCCGCTTGGTGAGACAACAAATTTCTGATCTTTTCCTAGCTGCCCAGCAATTGCTGTTACTTCTTTGCCTCCACCATGAACTAAGACAATGTTTTTGGAGTTTTTAACAGATTTAATATCATTAAGAATAGTTGAACTAACACCTTCACCTAGTATGCTGCCCCCTACTTTTACTACAATTACCAAAGATCTCACGCAGGATGCAAGCCAGGATCACGTAAACCTGTTTTCTCATCGAATCCCGAAATTACGTTTAGACATTGTACTGCTGAACCTGCAGCGCCTTTAACTAGATTATCGGTTGCAGACAATAATACCAATCGATTTGCATGTTCATCTATTTCAAAGCCAATGTCACAAAAATTTGATCCGACTAGAATTTTAGGATCAGGATATCGATACAGGCCTTTATAATCTCTTATGAATCTTATGAATGGTTCGTTTTTATAGAATCCTCTCAAAGTTTTCCATACCTCACTTATATTCATATTCTTTTTTGGAAATACGTGTATAGTGCAAAGAATGCCTCTTACAATATTAACAGCATGGGGTGACATTGAGATAGTCACTTTATTATCTGCTAAGATACCTAACTCCTGCTCAATTTCTGCAGTATGTCTATGCCCGACAGGTTTGTAAGGCCTTACAACTCCATATCTTTCTGCATGATGTGTCCCAAGAGAAGGTTTAACACCGCCGCCAGATGATCCAATCTTAGAATCTACAACGATTCGATCTCTATCTATGAGGGCGTTTTTTACGAAAGGTGATAAAGCCAATATAGATGTAACTGCCATACATCCAGGACACGCAACAAGTTGCGCGTTTTTTAAAGAACTACGGTGAAGTTCTGGTACACCATAAACAAATTTTTCTAAAAGATCTGGATGTGGGTGTTGATACCCGTACCATTTTTCATAGTCTTCACAGTTACGTAATCGAAAATCAGCGCTTAAATCAATTATTTTTATTCCGCTTTCAACAAACTGTGGAAGAATCTTTACAGATTCTCCGTGAGGAACAGTTGAGATAATGATATCACATTGAGAGATTATTTGATCTGGTTGGGGGTCACTAAACTTTAGCTCAGTTGTACCTCTAAGATTAGGATGAACTCTAAACACATATTCACCTGAAAAATTTCTTGATGTGGCACAAACAACATCAACTTTTTCATGTGAGGATAGTATCCTAATCACTTCTCCTCCAACATATCCTGAGGCACCTATAATTCCTACTTTCATTATTCTTTCACTCCAATATTTGATTGATGGTATAATCCACTATTTCTTCAGCTATATCAGTAGTACTGGAGTTTTGCGCTCCCCTAAATTCAACTGTTGAGTTTATTTCATGGATAACCAAACCATCTGAGCCTTCCATCGCATCCACCCCTAAAACTCCACCACCAACTGCTTTTGAAGCTTTTAACACCATATCTTCAAGCTCATTGGAAAGTGGACAGGGTTCTGTTGAACCGCCTCTTGCAACATTTGTCTTCCAATCATCAGCTTTGGCTATTCTGTAAACAGAAGAAACAACTTTTTCACCGACTACAATACAACGGATATCTCTAGGAGGGCGCTTTACCATTTCTTGTATATAGAAAATACGATTCAGGGCGCCTTCAATTTGACTTTGGAGTTCAATGAAGGCGTTTGCCTCTTCTTGATCCCTTAACGCTACAACAAGTCGACCCCAGCTTCCAACAAGAGGCTTTAATACTACGGGGTATCCCATAGATTCAATTGTGGTTAGAGCTGATTCTGGTGTAAATGTCATAACTGTTTTTGGTGTCGGAACCCCGGATTTGCATAGTGCCAATGAAGTGTAAAATTTGTTTCCACAAATCTCTGCCACTTTTGCAGAATTTATTACTTGTATACCAGCAGATTCTATGTAAGCAGATGCATGCAGTCCTCTAAAGTGACTTATGCATCTTTGTAATACAATATCACCAAAATTTTGATTACTGTTATTATTAGGGAGTTCAAACGCCACATTTTTAGCGTCTAATTTTAGAGTGGAGATATCTTTTGACTGCATTTTATTAATAATTGCTTTTTCTTCCCATCGTATTCGATCATAAAGCAATGTGACTGTTTTTTTCAATTTAGCTTTTATTCTCCCCAGTCTTCGCCGACTTTTTCTGCTTCCTTGAGGATGACCTTACCATCTGTGTTCTTGGTTACTTCAAGATTTAAGCCACAGTCTGGACATGTCACTATTTCTCCGGATACAGCATCATTAGGGATAATTATTTGAGCATTGCATTCGTTACATTTTGATTCCATTTATGTCCCACCTCCTATTTTTTTCCCAACAGAATAAGAGGCACGGGATGGTAATCCCCATAGTTCAATGAATCCTTCTGCAGCCTTCTGGTTAAAAGTAGATGAGGAGGTATATGTAGCTAATTTAGGATCATAAAGGGATGTATTGGATGAACGTCCTACGACGCGTATTCCACCTTTAAACATTTTCAGAGTGACTTGCCCATTAACTAATGTTTGAGTTGATTTGATGAAAGCTTGTAAATTTAGTAGTAAAGGATCAACCCATAATCCGGAATAAACTAACCAAGCCCACTGATTATCCACAATTTCCTTGAAAAAAAGTTGATGGCGTGTAAGAACCATTTTTTCAAGATCTTTGTGTGATTCAATAAAACAGATCCCAGCTGGAGACTCATATACTTCTCTAGATTTTATTCCTACAAGACGATCTTCAATATGGTCGATGATGCCAACACCATGTCCTCCGGCTTTTTTATTAACTAGGTTAATTGCTGACACAGGGTCATCAATTGGTTCCTCATCGACAGATATTGGGATTCCATGCTCGAACTCTATTTTAAGGTAACCAGGTTTATCTGGGGTTTTTTCTATAGGGTTAACCCATTCAAACGCATCATCTGATGGCTCAACGTCAGGTTGCTCAAGTGGTCCACTTTCTATAGAACGGCCCCATAGGTTTTGATCTAGACTATAGATAGATTTCTTTGGTTCAATTGGGATGTTTTTATCTTTGGCATATTGTATTTCTTCTTCACGGGATAAGTTCCATTCACGAATAGGCGCAATAATTTTCAAATTAGGGTCAATAGCTTTTGAGGTCACATCTATACGAACTTGGTCATTTCCTTTTCCAGTGCAACCGTGTGCAATGGCTGTTGCTCCTTCCCAATGTGCAACATCTACTAATTTCTTTGCAATTAATGGTCGAGTTAACGCGGAAATTAGAGGGTACTTTCCTTGATATAAACCGTTTGCCATTATTGATGGATAGATATAATCTTTGACAAATTCCTGCTTTGCGTCTATGCTATAATGTTTAGTGACACCGATTTTCTCTGCTTTTTCAGCTATTTTCTTTAGATTTTCTTGCTGCCCAACATCTACAGTAACTGTAATTACTTCAGCAGCATATTTATCCTCTAACCATTTTATAGCAATTGATGTGTCGAGTCCACCAGAATAAGCTAGAACTATTTTTTTCATTTGAAGACGATGCTCCCACGGAATAGCAATCTTTTTATATTTTTTGGCTCATGTTGAATCAGATTAAGACATGGCTGACCCTATTCAGGTCAAAATAAGTATAGCTCAAGCAGTAAGAGAAGCAATAGATAGTGATTTATCGATTCAAGACTCGGTCCAAAGAAGTTATGGAAATCTAACAGCTATTGCGCGTCTACTAAAGAAAACAGTGGAAGAAAAAACTGGAAAGAAAACAAATATTGATAGTTTAGTCACAGCAGTGAAAAGATCTCGTGGCCTTTACAAAGGAATACCTAAAGAAATCATTTCAGTTGTATCTGAAAGTATTGTTAATGTTCGAACACATGTGGCCAAGATTTCAGTTGAAAAAAATAAAAAAGCATTAGAATCAATAGGTAGAACAATAATAGGATACCGCGAAGAGTTTATCCAAGTGTCAGAAAGTGTGTCAGCAATTACTCTAGTTTTTGATCAGAGATTACTTAATGAGGTAAAATCGATGTTCAAAGAAGAAGAGTTACTTGAAAATAAGTCAGATTTAGCAGCTATTACTGTTCAAAGCCCATTAGAAATTATTCAAACACCTGGATGTGCAATCACGTTTTATAATCAAGTATCTAGAAGAAGAATAAATATTGAAGACACTACAAGTTGCTATACAGACACAATTCTTATTGTAAAGATGACTGACGCTGGGAGAGCATTTCAAGCATTAACAGATTTAATATCAGCCTCGCAAAGAGTGAAAAATTAGTCACTTTTTTTTCAGAAAAATAAGATACATACTAAAGACTTAAGTTTTAACATTGCCATTCTGAGATGAAATATCTGATGCGAGAAATTTTACGAAGAGGACGATTTAAAGTTGGCATGGATAAAGACGTTTTAAACTATACTTCGTCAATAGAAGACGATAGAGAAATTTTTGAAGCAGATATTCTTGTAAACAAAGCTCATATTGCTGGATTGATTAAGACAAAAATACTCTCTTTACAAGATGGTGAAAAGATTCTCCTAGCTGTCAAGAAAATAAATAATATAGGGTTTGATAAAACTGTAAAAGAAGGGAGTTTTGAAGACATACATAACGCGATAGAAACATCAGTAATTCAGCAAATAGGTGAAGAGGTTGGGGGCAAGATTCATACTGCCAAGTCAAGAAATGATGAGGTTGTAACTTGTATTAGAATACGGTTAAGAGAATATGTGCTCAAAGTTCTAAGCAATTTAACAGATTTACTAGAAATTCTTCTATCAAAAGCTGAAAATGAAGTCAATACTATTGTTCCTGGGTTTACCCACACACAGGTGGCTCAACCAACAAGTTATGCACATATTTTATTAGCCCATTATAATGTGTTTGAGAGAGATATTGATAGACTTTTAGCGGCCTATGGAAACGTAAACCATTCACCATTAGGATCGGGGGCCTTTTCAGGTACCAGTTTCAACATAGATAGAAACCTAACCGCGCGTGTTTTAGGATTTGATGGATTAGTTGAGAACACTATAGACGCCGTTGGTTCAAGAGATTTCGCATATGAGACTCTTGCAGCATATAGTTTAATTGCAATTAATGTAAGTAGGATATGTGAAGAAATAATCCTTTGGACTTCAAATAGTTTTGAATTCCTAGAGATTTCAGATTCTTTTTCATCTACAAGTAGCATAATGCCTCAGAAGAAGAATCCAGATGTTGCTGAAATAGCTCGAGCTAAAAGCGGAAAAATAATTGGACTATTAGTAGGATCTTTAACAATTTCAAAGAATCTACCCTTTGCTTATAATAGAGATTACCAAGAAATAACACCGATTCTTTGGGAAGCTTCTAAATTAACTGTGGAAACTTTGATGATTTTGGGTAGAATGGTAGAAACGTTACGAACAAATAAAGAAAAAATGTTTGATTCATTAGAAAAGAGTTATGCAACGGCTACTGAACTTGCAGATATGCTTGTAAAAGAAAAAGGACTTCCATTTAGAACAGCACACTCAATAGTTGGCGCTCTTGTTAGATTTGCTTTGAATAATAATATTAGCTTATTAGAAATCAATAAAGATCATTTAGAAGATGTAGCAAAAAGAGAATTAGGTATAAAGCTAACAATTTCAGAAAAATTAATTAGAAAATCTCTAGATATAAAATCAGCGCTGAGTAAGCCGACAGATGGAGGCCCAGCCCAGCAATCTATTCAAAACACAATAATAACAAAGAAAGCAAAATTAAAAAATGTTAAAAAACTAATAAAATCAAAGAATAATAAAATACTAAAGAGCTATCAATCTTTAGACAAAATGATAAATCAATATACAAAATAAATAATTTATATTAGATTTAGCCTAATCATATTATCTATAGTTTGAAGTTTGTTTAGTTAAGAGAAATGATAGGATTTTATTTTTTCAGAGAGTCTATTGATGTTTTTGAAGCATGTATGAGACATAAAAAAGAGTTTATAACTGCTTTAGTTGAAGTGATATCTCGAAAAATAAAATTCTTACACAACCTATTTTCATTTATTATTAAGTTAGAATTTTTAACTCTATGATCATTAAGATCTTTATCTACAGATATAGCTGAAGCTATACTTTGAACTTCTTTATTTGGAAGATAAATGGTTAAAGTTGCATTGATTTGAGTGATTAAATCTGATTTAAAGTTAGAGGTCGTAAGCTCCACCAGCTACAGTGTAGTTGCAACGAGCACAATTCCATATTCCTGTAGCTTTTCGAGTAAGTTTTAGAGAACCACAGGAAGGACAACTCCTTTTAGCTTTTTGAATAGATATGATCCTACTATATCTTTTCCGAAGAGGTACTCCGTATTTAACACCTAATCCTTTTAGCATCGGTTCACGTTTTTTTCCCATTTTCACTTACCGCTTTTTTTATTATTTTTCTTATTTCCTCGCCTTTTATTACTGAATTTGCTGCAACATGTTTTACCTGCTCAATAGTTAGTCCACTAGGCAAACCTTTCTGACCGGCACAGATAGCACCAGACTTTGTTGTTGTTAGAGTGAGTCGGGCATCCATAGCAGATTCTTCTTCAAAATCAGGGTCAACAAACATTGATTCACCAATCTTTGCAAAGGTGGTTGGAACAGGGATGTCAGAAACAGTTAATGAGACCATGGTTTCTTTTTCAATTATCTCATCATCATCTGAGGCTTCTAATTTTGGTATTTTAGTGCTTAGAAGGGCTGAAACCACAGCGCAAGATACTGTGTCTATTAGATTTCCATCATCATTTAATACAGCTACATCGGCGAAAATAGCTCGAACTTTTTTACCAGGAATAATAGCTAGAGTTGAGAGATCGACCATTTTAGATTCTCTTACTCCACGGTCTACTACTCGTGATAATTCAATTGCATCTTCACTAGGTGGACCAGGTTCTGCTTGAGCTGATGATAAGGGCAATAATTCGGTATTTACTATTAAAAGACCTTTATCTGGCGTATCTGGAAATGGTGTTCCAATTTGAACTTTAATACCAGCAACAACTTGGGAATTTCCAATAAACACCCTAGCTGATCCGTTTGCCTTTTCAATTACATTAGTTTCAATTTTTATTGGACGATAATCCAAAAGACCTCTTCCATCAAGTCGTTTACCTTTTGATATTTGTTCATTCATTTGAAGTTTACGTACTTCTTCAACAATGTAAGATTTCTTTACAGCTGGCATATCTAATCTTTCTGCTCCTTGTTTAAGTCATCTTTCTTAAAATATTTATCCATCAAAGCTTTCCTTTGAGCTTCATACATTGCATTGCAACCTATCGTAGCGAGTTCTATACCCTTATTGAATTCTTCTTGAGTTATATTTCCATCGATCTGCATTAAGGTAATTTGGTTTAGAACTGGCATCATTGCAATAGGCATGTCACCTTCACCTTCTTTATCTTCATTATCACTTAAGTCAAGTACCATTGTATCATCGATTTTTCCTGCTGCACATCCAGACACAAGATCCAGCATATTAATGCCCGCGTCTGCTAAAGCTAATGCGCCTACAGTTATTCCAGCACATCTTGAACCTCCGTCAGACTCAAGAACTTCTAAATAAACATCAATTGCAGTACGTGGGTACTCTTCAACTAAAACAGCGGGTTCTAAAGCTTCACGAATAACTTTAGATATTTCTATTTCTCGTCGTGATGGAGCAGGGTTTTTTCTTGTGTCGGTTGAGAAAGCAGACATATGATATCTGCATCTTAGAACGCACTTATCCGGCTGTACCATGTGTTTTGGATGAACTTCTTTTGGTCCATATACAGCGGCTATTATTTTATTTTTTCCAAGTTCAATATACGCAGATCCGTCGGCATTCTTTAATATTCCAACCTCTAACTTATAGGGCCTAAGTTCATCTATTTTTCGTCCGTCAGCTCTTATTCCTTTATTTATTAGATTTCCCATTTTCTTCACCATTATTCTTTGAATTTAGTTCTTCACCATCATTATTCGAACTTAAAAGATTTTGGACTTTTTGAGTTAAATCAGCCATATGTGCGTCTTCTTCCACTAATTTAATAGCTCCTAAAGACCTATTTATTCCATCCCTTGGTCCAACTATTACGATAACTCCATTCTGTCCTATTGTAAGTCTACAACCAGTTCCTGCTTCAATCGTTTTTATCATTGCCCCCTTTTTCCCGATTAGTCGAGGTACCTTGGTAGTGGATATTTTCACAATGTCACCATTTGGAATTTTTCCTAACCCTTGACCGTTAATGGAAATTAATGGATCACGAGTTCGGTCAAAAGCCGCTATTTGGGCAACAATTAGATCCCCGATTCGTAGCATATCTGATAGAGATTCTTGGCCGGGATTATAATCTCGACCATAAACACTTGCCGCTGGTAAATAAGCTGAGAAAATGGAGCTTATATTAACGTCCCAACCAAAAGCCGAAGAATTTATTACTGTCCCTATTACTAAGTCATCGATTCTAGGTATATATGGTCCAGATAAAGGAATGACCCGAATACTTTCGTAACCATATTCAGCCATACCAATTCTTGTAGAGTAAAATTTATCATCTCTTTGAATTACGTTTGCATCTGGTCTATATTTACCTTCAACTATTAATTCACCTGGAATTACATATTTTCTTTTTACTTCACTCATTATTATCCACCATTATTTCACAACTGATACTTGAATAGATCCTTTAGATATTGAACCTAATCGGTCTATAAGTATACGGTGAGCTCCACCAGGTATCTCTACAACAGCACTAAGGGAGCCATCAGAAAGCCAATCTTCTTTTAAGAATGTTCCTTGTTCTTTAATTACACCTATGCTCTGAGGGCCAAATTGAGCTGGTGCTTTTATTATTAGTTTGATTTTTTCGGATTTTAGAGGTAAAATAGGTCTAAGTTTTTCAATAACTAATTTAGCTTGATCAGATCCATTTTTCATGGGATCTATGGAGATTCTTATTTCTTGGAGAGCTTGCTCTATTCGTAATGGTGGATGAGGCAGACCTGTCCTTGGGTCTATGTAGTTTCGGGCAATTGTATCGATAATTTGCTTTTTCTTTTCATCTATAAGTTGACGTCTTTGATTTGAGGTTATTTGAAGATCGCCTTTTTCTAGTATTGTTTTTGCAGCTTGTGATGGGTTTGCTGTCTTAAAATATTTCTGAAGTTTTTCGGATGTTACTCTAAGTCCTTTTGAAGAGTCTGAGAAAACCTCTTCTACGGCCAATACTTGTGAAAACTCAATATTTTTTCCCATTTTGTAGTTAAGAGCGTTATCAGGATGAACTAGAATTTCAAAATGTTCACCGTCGGTTATAAGTCGAGCAGTTGTAAATTTTGATGACATTTAAAATGATAACTCTCCTAAAATAATTTGTGTTGGTAGTTATAAAACAATTACTATATTATAATAAGTTAAAGTGTTTGCGATATCAACTAATAATTATGCTCCGGATTTGTTTTTAGTGGATTTTGGCTTTTTTTTCTCTGGAACACGGCTCTTTGCCTTTGTTGCAAAACGCTCGATCTCAGAATTGGTCAGTCTACGCATTTTACCGGATTTATCGACAACTGCAATTTTAATATGTTTAGTTCCAGTTTTGTCTTCACTAACAAGGTAAATGGCATCAATAGCTTGGACAATTATATCATCTAACTTTTTATCAGAAGTATACTTTTGTTCAAAATATTCAATAACTTGATCACTAGCAGCTCCAATCGCTATTGCATCATAACCAATGTATGTACCACTTGGATCAGTCATATATAACTCAGGGCCGTTTCTATCAACACCTGCAACGACTAAAGATACACCAAAAGGTCTTACTCCAGCATATTGTGTAAACTGTTGACAAGTATCAGCAAGACGTCTAGCCACCGATTCAACATCCATAGGTTCATCATAAACTAATCGGTTACTTTGAGCGGCAACTCTAGCCTGATCAACTTGAACTCGAGCATCAGGGATGTATCCTGCAGCAGCTATTGCCAGATGTTCATCAACCTGAAAGATTTTTTGAGCGTTGCTAGAGCTTTGAAGTTTTCTACTTTTTTCTTCAACAGCAAGAACTACTCCGTCTGCAGCTTTAATTCCTACAGCCAAAGTTCCTCTTCTGACTGTTTCAATTGCGTATTCTACTTGGTAAAGGCGTCCATCCGGAGAAAAAACGGTTATCGCCCGGTCATATCCTTGAGCAGCGGGAAACATCTAAAGCTTCACTGCCTTAACCAGAATGTCCGACTGATTTAAACGTTAATAAATTCGTTATATGAAACGATACAGAGTTGACTTATGCAAATGATGTTATCGAGTTTTATGGACATGCAAAGGTTCTTGCAACACATAATAGTACTTTTGAAATAACAAAGGAATCGCATTTGTCTTTCAAAGGGGATTGTATCATAGGTGTAAAGTCAGATAAATCATGTGTTGATCTAGATTCTTCACTTAAAGAACTTTTAAAACAAGATAATTCCATAATTCATTTAACTTTAGAAGTAGAGGGAGAAATATGTGAGGTATTTGCAAAAGGAAATATCAAGTTTTCTCTTCAGGATGTGAAAGATTTAGTAATAAGAAGAAGTGATTACTCCTGCCCTAGGACAATAGCAGGTAAATCAAGTCATGCTGCAAAAGATATTTCAAGAAAGATGATTAATTTGCTAAAGTCATCCAATACTAAAGGTTATTTGAAAATAGAAGCATATACAAATAAAATGTATGCTAACACATTCTAATAATTGAGAAAGTTTTAGAAAAAAATTTGTTAATTTAAAGTAGTAAAGAAATAATCTAAAGATTAGATAAGAATACGAAAAAGGTTATGTGTTTATAAACAAAATTGAATTCAAATTTTTAACAAATATTTATTTAGGCGCGATAGTTGTCAACAGTTAACAGGAGAATTATGTAAATGAGTAATCAAGAAATTCCGCCTTGGCTTAGGGAGCAACTTGCTCGTTTTGAGCAACTTCAACAAAGTCTTCAAGTTACATCATCTCAGAAACAACAAATAGAATTAGAGATCGCAGAGATGAATAAAGCCGTTGAAGAACTTACAAAATCTGGTCAAGATGAGACTGTTTATAAATCAGTAGGAACAGTTTTGATCAAGTCTAAGAAAGAAGACGTTCTAAAAGAAATTGAGGAGAAAAAAGAATTATCAAACACAAGATTGATTGTTTTATCAAAACAAGAGACAAGAGTTCGTGAAAATGTCAAGGAATTACAAGTTAAAATAAATGAAGCAGTTAAGAGTAGAGCTCAAACTCAAACTCCAACATCATAAATACTAAGATTTTCAGAATAATAACAAGCAAAAATCATTAACGTTGCAATAAAGGATATCTTTAGTTCTAAGATGATTAATCAGTGAATAAAAATACTGATAAAAATGATGTTCTTAAAGATTTTCCATTTAAAAAAGTCGATAAAATAGAGAAAGTATTAATTATTGCGCATAGACATGCAGACTTAGATGCATATGCTGCTTCATATGGTATTGCTTCACTTTTAAAGAGACTTAACAGCAAGATAGATGTTGTATTAGCCGCACCCCAAGGTTACGGAAGTTTAGTTAAGCATGTCAAATCGTTCTACCCATATAAGATCACTGAAAAACCAGATTTTTCAGATAATGACTTAATTGTAATTGTGGATACTGGAGATCCACATATGTTAAAAGAATGGCTTGAGTTAATTAAAAAATCAAAATCGAAAAAAATACTTATTGATCACCACCCTATTTCAGATTCAGAAACTATTGTGAATCACAATATTATTCGCGATACATATACCTCGACTTGTGAGATTGTGATAGATATTTTTGATGTGAAAAAAATAAAAATACCTCAAAAAGTAGCTGAAGTTTTATTGCTGGGTATTCTCGCAGATTCAGGTCATTTAACTTTAGCTGAATGCACAACTATTGAATATGTTTCCAAATTATGTAAGTCAGGAGCATCTATATCTAAGGCCAGAAAACTAATTAGTATAAAACGAGACCGTTCCGAAAAGATTGCTCGTTTGAAAGCAGGGCAAAGACTTAGAATATATAAAAGCGATGAGTGGTTATTTGCTGTAACATCAGTGGGATCTTTTCACGCTTCAGGTGCTAAAGCATTACTAGATATTGGAGCAGATATTGCTTTAGCTATAGGTAATGTGAATGAAGAAGTAAGAGGGAGCTTTAGAGCTACTCGTGATTTTTCCAGCAAAACAGGAATACATACAGGTATTGATTTAGCTCATGAGATAGGAAAACAGATTAAAGGCACTGGAGGTGGCCATAAAGGAGCTTCGTCATTTTCTGGAAAGATGCCCATTGAGAACATGATAGATATGGCTTTAACAATAATTTCAAAAAAAATAGACGCAGACCTTGTTGAAGTTACTTGAAATATGATAGTAATAATCGTTTATTAATTAGTATTTTTACGGAAATTCACTCGCTTTGACAAAAATAATTAAAATAGAAGATTATTCATTCTCGTATATAGGAGCCAGCAAACCGGCTATCTTCAATATAGATTTGAGTATTGAACAGGGAGAGATTGTTATTATAGCAGGAGCGAGCGGATGTGGAAAAACTACTCTTCTTCGATCTTTCAACGGGCTTATTCCACATATGTATTCAGGGGTTTATAGTGGCAATGTATATATTGATAATATGAGGGTTTCTGAAACCCCTATAATAGAAATTGCAAAAAAAGTAGGGTATGTATTTCAAAACCCAGAGAATCAGATTTTTATGTTTTCTGTTGAGAAAGATATTGCGTTTGGATTAGAAAATAACGGTTTTCCAAGAGATGAAATTAGAGAAAGGGTGGATGAAGCTATGGACATTTTGAAGATTTCTAATCTGGCATATAAAGCACCTCATGAGTTATCAGATGGGCAGAAGCAAAGAGTAGCTATTGCGGGAGTTCTTGCAATGAAACCTAAAATATTAATATTAGATGAGCCTACTTCATTACTCGATCCTTTGAGTGCAACTGAACTTATTAAGGTTGTTAAGAATTTACAGAGTGTTCTGGGAATCACAGTTTTAATAGTTGAACATAGGTTGGATCTTTTATCGTCAGTAGCAGATAGAGTAGTAGTAATGAATAAGGGGAAAGTGATTCTTGATGGCCCAACTCGACAAGTATTATCAAATAATGAAGCGCTTAAAGCTGGGATAGGCATACCTTCAATAATCAGGTTGCAATTAGCACTTCAATCATCCGGACTTAACTTCGATGAAACCGCGATCACTCCTGAAGAACTTTCAAGAAAAATAAATTTGATTTAATATGATTAAGTTTTCTAATGTAAGTTTCATACATCCTGGAGGAACAAAAGCATTAGAAAATATAAATGTAGAATTTAAACCAGGTGATGTAACTGTTATAGTAGGAGCTAATGGAGCAGGTAAAACAACGCTTATCCGACACATTAATGGACTTTTAAAACCAACTCAAGGAAATGTGACAGTGTTTGGAATAAACACTAAAAAGGCAAGTGTCGCTCAATTATCAAGGCGTGTCGGTGTTGTATTCCAGAACCCCAATCATCAACTTTTTTCAGATACAACGGAGCATGAAATAGAATTTGCTCTTAGAAATTTTGGGTTAAGTGACGAGATAATTTTAAAAAGAACAAAGTGGGCTCTTGAATTCTTTGATTTAGCAGATTACGCTCAAACTTCACCTATGATGCTGAGTGGAGGTGAGAAGAAGAGATTATGTTTGGCGGCGGTATTAGCTTGGGAGCCTGATGTTTTAGTGCTTGATGAGCCTACTGTTGGGCAAGATTTAATACATAAAGAAAAGTTAGAACAAATCATTCGACTTCTTTTAACTGAAAAAAAAACGGTTATTATTGTATCACATGATATAGAATTTATCTGGCCAATTCAACCACGCATAATAGTGATGACAGGCGGCGACATTATTGCAGATAGAAAAGCGGCAGACATATTTGAAGATGGTAATATTATATCCAAAGCAAGATTGGTAAAGCCACAACTAGTAGAATTTGGTAAAGAATTGAAAATACAACCTCAGAAACCATTCAGTAACATAAATGCTGCAAAAAAATGGGTTTTATCTAGAGTTAAGTGATGTTTTATGTATTGGGCTGCAAACGCATTTATTTTTAGAAGACAAGATTCTTTCATCCATCGACTTGATCCACGGGTAAAACTGCTTTTTTCTATAGAACTTTTTAGTCTTGCATTAATAAGTTCCAATATTACACACATAATTATTGCGCTTATTGCAATTTTCTCAATTGGCATGATGGCGAGCATTTTAAAGAGAATGGCGAGAACGTTAGTTTTTTCAGCAAGTTTTTCAATATTAATATTCATTATTAATTACTTCGTTGGATATACTATTATTGAATCACTTGTTTTAGCTATCAGATTCATAGCAATAGTTGGTTCTTCTTCATTATTCTTTTTATCCACATCACCTGATGAACTTGAACATGTCTTAAAGTGGTTTAAGCTCCCTCAAGATTTAGTGTTTGCGTTTGTCACCGCTGTTAGGTTTGTTCCAGTTCTTATGATGGATGCACTTCAAATTATGGACGCTCAGAAGTCAAGAGGTTTAGAATTAGATAGGGGAAATTTTTTAATTAGAATCAGAAAATTGGCGCCGATCCTTATTCCGTTAGTTGTTGAAGCAGTTGTTAGAAGTGGAGAACTTGCGGAAGCGATGGAGTCCAGAGCTTATGGCGCAGTTAAGAGACCTAGCTCTCTTTATGGTTTAAAATTAGGGTTATCAGATAAAGGTCTCATTGTAATAAGTTTAACTCTTTTTCTATTAGCCCTCATATATTTTTTTGGATATATATTTCCAAACATAGGTTTCATTGTATAGTATATTATGTTGCAAAGCTTTTTCTATCTATTTATTTTAACTTAGAGTTGGTGTGAAATTTATTGTCGTATAACATAGGAAAAGAAGTTAAAAGTAGCATGATTGGCCTTTTAACATTAATTACTCAAAATATCTCCCAGACATCAGAAAAGGAGATAGGACAATTTGTTGATAAAATTATTTCACATAGAGATAATAAAATATTGGTAATAGGAGCTGGCCGAAGCGGATTAGTAGGCAAAGCTTTTGCATTACGACTTCTTCACTTAGGCTATCAAGTTCATGTTCTAGGAGACACTTTAGTGCCATCGATAGGAAAGGATGATCTTGTAGTAGCAATATCTGGTTCAGGCGCAACAAGATTAGTAATAACAGCGGCAGAAGCAGCTAAAGAGGTTGGTTCAGAAATAATAATTATTACATCGTTCTCAGATTCTACTTTGACAAAAATAGCTAATCAACATCTCATAGTTAAGGGAAGAGTTTTAGATGAAGATGGAAGGGAAGATTATTTTTCAAGACAAATATTGGGGATACATGAGCCGCTAGCACCTTTAGGTACACTGTTTGAAGACGCATGTATGATTATTTGCGATGCTGTTGTTTCAGTTATAATGGAGAAAATAGGTTCCAGTGAAGATGATATGAGACATCGACATGCGAATATAGAATAAAAATGTTCAAACACACATAAATAGATGATATTCAACAGGAGTCTTAGAACTGAGAGATGAAGTATGCCTAAGTACAAATCCACATCAGAAATCATGAAGATCGTAGGAGAAAAAAGCCAAATTCGAATGGTATAAGAGAATAACATCTCTTACCCGAATAATTTTGGCGTTATTGCTCATGTAGATCATGGAAAAACAACTATGAGTGATAGTCTTTTAGCAGGTTGTGGTATGCTCAGCCCCTCATTAGCTGGACAGGCTCTTGCCCTGGACTCTATGGATCTTGAGCAACAAAGACAAATGACAATAAAAGCAGCTAATGTAACATTGTACTATGAGTACCAAAATAAGCCTTATGTTCTTAATATGATTGATACACCAGGACATATAGATTTCACAGGAAGGGTTACTCGAAGTTTACGAGCTATTGATGGAGCATGTGTTGTCTGTGATGCAGTGGAAGGAGTTATGACTCAAACTGAAACTGTTACAAGGCAAGCGTTAGAAGAGAGAGTAAAACCAGTTCTTTATATTAATAAGATAGATCGATTGGTTAAAGAATTAAGACTGACGCCTGAAAAGATGCAGCAGTGGTTAGCAGGTATAATAAACGACTTTAATCAACTAATTTCAATATATGCAGAACCTGAATTAAGACAAAAATGGAAAGTTAGCATTCAAGACAGTAGTGTCGCTTTCGGTTCAGCGAAAGATAAGTGGGCGTTCAACTTTGAGGTAGCTAAAGAAAAGGGTGTGAAATTTAGTGATGTATATGATGCATATGTTAAAGGTGATATATCAGAATTAACTGAAAAAATCCCGCTTCATGAGGCAGTTCTACGTATGGTGATTAAGCATCATCCACCGCCGGATGTAGCTCAGAAATACCGTATCCCTAAGATTTGGAAAGGAGATATTGAATCTGAAATAGGAAAAGCGCTAATAGAATGCGACGAAAACGGGCCTATTGTGATGATGATTACCAATGTAAATGTAGATGCTCAAGCTGGAATAGTAGCAACAGGTCGTCTTTTTTCTGGAACAGTTAAAAGTGGAGAAAGAGTACATCTTTTAGGTGCGAAAAGAGAAGGACGTATTCAATCAGTAAACATGTTCATGGGTCCATATCGTGAGATAATAGGTGAAATTGGACCAGGAAACATCCCAGCGTTATTAGGATTAGAATATGCAAGAGCAGGTGAAACTATATCAACAATAAATAATATTACATCATTTGAGTCTATTAAATATGTATCAGAACCAGTTGTAACAATTGCGGTAGAGTCAAAGCATCCTAGAGATTTACCAAAACTAGTTGAAGCGCTTCGAAAAATTAGTATAGAAGATCCAAATCTTGTTGTTAGAATTAATGAGGAGTCGGGAGAGATGCTTCTTGCAGGTATGGGAGTTCTCCACTTGGAAATAGCAACAACACTGCTTCAACAACAAGATCTTGAAATTATAACATCTCAACCATTGATTAATTACCGTGAGACAGTTAGAGGATCAGCAGGACCAGTTATGTCAAAATCACCTAATAGACATAATAAGATATTTATGAAAGTTGAGCCGTTAAAAGAGGATATTGTTGAACTAATCCGAACAGGCCGAATAGGTGAAAACATGGATAAAAAGGAAGTTGCAAAGATTCTCAGGGAGAAAGGATGGGATGCAGCTGAAGCTAAGAGTATCGTCGCCTTCGATGAAAGGGGTAATGTTTTATTGGATCTTACTAAAGGAGTACAATTCTTGCAAGAGTCACTGGATTCTATAAGAGCAGGGTTTGTAGATGTTCTTCTCTCAGGAGCATTGGCTCACGAATATACCAGAGGTGTTAAGCTTATGTTGCATCATTATGTTCCTCATGAGGATCCTGCACATAGGACATACGCTCAACTTATGCCAGCTTCTAGAAGATCAATATTAGGCTCTATTCTTTCAGCTGACCCGATACTACTTGAACCACTATTAGGAATTGAGGTAAGATGTCCAACAGACCTAATTGGTGCAGTAGCTGGAGTGATTTCATCTAAAAGAGGAAAAATGTTGAATGTAAATCAAAAAGAAGTTATGGCAATAATAGACGGTGAGATACCTGCTTCAGAAACCTTTGATATATCAGAAGTTATGAGAGGGGCGACTGCCGGTAAAGCGATATGGAACACACATTTTAAGTCTTGGACAGCAGTTCCTAATTCAATGATGACTAACTTGGTAAGGAAAATTCGGAAGAGGAAAGGGCTTCCAGTAGAGCCGCCTAACCCCAATGAGTTCATAGACAAAGAATAATCATTTTAATAAATTAGATCAGATCTAATAACATCTTTACCGAAGGTTCTTCTATATGATCAGCTGCTGATTCTTTGAAAGATAGAAGCGAATTATTTTGAGAGTGTGAATCAGAATATTCTTGAGATTGGATAGCCATCTCAAAAGCGTCAAGTTCATGTAATATTTTCGCTTCCTTTGTTTTTCTAGCTATAAATTCATCCCAAATAGTCTTGTATCTATTACGTATTGTTAACGGAAATTTAGAAAAAATTTCAGCGGTTGCCATTTTTTCTTCTGTTTCCTTGTTTCGACCTCTTCTAATTTGGGTAGGAGTAATATCACCGGTTACAGCCTCAGATAAATCATGGATTAGCGCCATTCTCATCATACGATCAGCATCAAGACCTAAAATATCTCCAATAAGAGCTGCTAGAATAGTAACTCGATAACTATGGTCTGCTACTGACTCTGGATCAGATATGTTAGCTTTCTCTACCCAACCGGCGCGAACAGTTTTTTTTAATTTCCCTGCTAAGTATAAAATATCTATTAGGGATTTAGCCGTTTTTTTGTTCATCAACATATGTTATAATGATATAAGATAAGCATTTTTTAATCCATCATTGTTTTCAGCTGATTCTCTAGTTATTTACGTAGAATTATCAAGTATACTATTTCTTATTCATATAAGCCTATTTTGTAATAGAGTGGATCATTAAATTGAGAGTACAATAAATAAGATTGATGCAAAAAATAATAGTCCCCAAACAGCTTTATTCCAAGCAAAGATTTTTTGTCCATCGAAGATTCCAAAAGGAATTAGGTTGAAGAAAGCAATTATTGAGTTGACGTAAATTCCGAATTGTATGATAGTATAAAGAGAATATTGATTAGGAATAATAAATAGACTAATTATATACAGTATCCCGATTATCATGAAATTTGTTGTGGGGCCGACAAAAGCTATTTTCCCGATAACGTTTTTATCTCCATATCCGGATATCATTACTGCACCAGGCGCTATTATCTTAAAAGGTGAGATTATACTGATTAGAGTTATTAAAGCACCGAATGGAGATATTTGAAACTTTGCTAAAAGTCCATACTTTTGAGCGGCATATTTGTGAGCTAATTCATGCATGATGAATGAGAAGAAAAATATTAAGCCTGTTCCACCCATAAACCAGATAGAACCGCTCCAGTTTGTTAGTGATAAACCAACTAGCATAACTAAAATTGAGCCGATGAACAAATGCAGGATTTCCGGTTGGAATAAAATATATGTTTTCCACTCGGATTTAACACTAAAATCTTTAAACTTTTTTTGTGAAGATGAAGGATTAAACCTAGGTTTGAGTTGAGGTGGATTAGCTAGCCATAAATTATGACATTTATGGTTTTCAGGAAGTCGATGCGCTCCGCAAAATATTTCCCCACAATATGAACATTTGAAGGGAAGAACTTCATCATTTTCACATATACTGCATTTCAAAGCATTATCCTCTACGCTTAATTAAAAATACATGGTTTAAGGTTTTCAATAAATTAAATCAAGATTCATTTATTGAGTTAATTAAAGGTACAAATATACATTCACAAATATCAAATGTCTCGAATTCTGTTAAAGATAATCTTTTTATTTTTTTTAGCGTTTGTATCAATCGTCCACCAACTGGAATTAGTAAAAATCCGTTTTTTTTAACTTGTTTTTTTAATAAAAGTGGAACATGAGATGCTGCTGCTGTAACAACAATCCGGTCATATAATGGTTCTTCAGATTTTGGAGGATATCCTAAAGATCCATCACCGAGAATGACATTTACTCGATTTGAGTAACCGGAACGATCTAGGTTTCTTTTTGCAAAATTTACTAGATAGTGTATTCTTTCGATAGATATTACTGATCCAGTTTTTCCAACAATTTCAGCGGTTAAGGCAGCAGAATATCCACTTCCACATCCAACTTCAAGGATTTTCTGACCAGGTGATAATTCAAGTGCTTCAAGCATTATTGCCACCATATGTGGTGCAGATATCGTTTGTTTAGTATCAAATAAAGGGAGAGGGTTGTCAATATGTGCGTTCTCACGTTCATCATTGGGAACAAAATAATCTCTAGGGACTTGTGTGAAAACTTTCTCCACAATTTTAGATTTAATGATACCTTGTTTAATCAGCGACTTTACGAGATTTTCACGTTTTGTTGAACGCATATTTTAAACAACCTGTTAATATTGGATCTCTTTTATAATAATTTTCTTTAATAGATTCATATGGATTACAATTGTATAGAAATGTCTATAAAAAAACATTATGAAGAGAAACAATAGTTAATTTATCCATTTCTCAAGACTGTTGGATATTTTCTTTTTTGATTCTGTCAGTTTAATAATTGAAGATCTTATCCGTTCCTCTGAGAAATCTCGGTCTTTGGATAAGAAGTTAAGTAAACCATCTTCATCAATATCATTCCAAGAAAAATGTGGTGGAGAAATAACTTTTGGATTAAGGAAAATATCTCTAATTGATTCATAATTTATTTCTTTAAGCGCTTGTTTAATATCCGGTATTTTTTCTAAACGCCTATACGATTTAATATATTTTATAGCTTTAGCAGGGCCAATACCTTTGAATCCTCCTGGGTTAAAATCTGTGCCTAAGAGGATGCCAAAATCAACTAATTGTTCCCTTGAGAGTTGAAGGTTGGATAGTACATTTTGCAAAGTTAGTTCTTCTGGAGACAAAATAATGTAAATAGGTCTATTTGGGAGCTTTCTTTTCCCAGAGATGGTAATGTTCCTTAACAGCCTTTTTGCCCCGAATAGAATTGAGTCATAATCTTGGCTAACCGCATCAGTCGCTAAACCGATATTTGTTAGGTGAGCAGCAGTAGCTTCACCTTCAGATGGTGCGTCAATCCAAGGTATACCTAAAAGTCGAAGTAAAGTTTTAGTGTCTTCAATCATATAGTTTCTAAGAACTGAAGTTGCTTGAGCATATTTTTTTGCTTCTTTGAATTTACCTTTTGACAAAGCTTCTGTTAGTTTTATTTCAGCTTTTTCTTTAATTTTATGTCTACGTGTAATTTCTGTTGATTTTAATTCAGATGGAGGTCCATCAAAAATATATACGGGTTTTATGTTCAAAGATAAGAGATTAACTGTTCGATAAAAAATTCCACTAAGATGACTAGTCACCCTGCCTTCATGGTCTCGCAGTGGTTCTCCTGCTTCACCTCGGATTATTGAAAGGAATTGATATAGAGCATTATAAGCATCAATAGCAAAAATCCTACTAGACAGTGATTCTAAAGATACTTTCTTTCGTTGAACTATATCTCCAAGATTCACACCCAAGACACAGTCACATGTTTATCAGAAACAAGATACATTTATGTTTGTTCTAATTTAGTGATTTTTGAAGATTGAGAAGGTGTTTAATTATCTTTGGATTCCAATATGTCTATTCTTCGCTTATCTTTTCCAGTCCATCGTACTGTTATAAGTCCAATAATCTCTAAGCTTAATAGAATTTTATTAAGGGTACTCATAGTAATCGTTGTGCCTTTTTTAGAGAGATCGTTGATAAGGTCTACGTCAGATATGTTTTTTGTATGTTTT
>Ga0187827_10000378_pt1 | contig 71179 bp, 64 predicted proteins | sample ETNtaG_39_FD_167969 | JGI IMG/M metagenome (GOLD analysis project Ga0187827, IMG submission 167969) | Marine microbial and viral communities from oxygen minimum zone, Eastern Pacific Ocean - ETNP2014_SV_150_PacBio MetaG (Illumina Assembly) | ecosystem: Environmental > Aquatic > Marine > Hypoxic... | reverse complement strand
GACTGCGTCCACGCCTGCTCGAAAAGCGGCTCGAGCTCCGCCTTGGGGGCAGTCATACAGAAATCGATGATATCCTGGCGAGTTTCAGTCATCGTCAAAGGGATCAATTTCCTCATCCTCCTTTCCGTCGTAGTCCAGCAGCTGCCGCCGCGCGTGGACGATATCGGATTCCTCGGGCGGAATCGGGAAGTTGCGCCAGCGCCCCTGCGCCGCCTGGTAGGGCGTGCAGTTCCCGAACGGTCGATTGCAGGCGCAATCGACCGTTTTCCCGGCGCAGCCCGATGTCATGAACGCCTTCCCCTCGTCAATGAGCTGCTCGAGCAGTTCCGACTCGAGGCCGAAGTCCACGATATTTCCTCTGTCGTCGAAGGCCATCGCGTCGCCGCGGCCGAAATGCTCGTTGATGATGTAGCGCGCGAGTTGTATGCGGCGGTAGGAACCTATTGGCGGCTGCGGCCACTCTCCGAGGGTCGTTCCAGGCTCGGGGTTGAACGAGAAAAGGTGCGTCAGCGCGCCCATGTCGTGCGCCTCCTGCATGGTCGCCACCATTTCCAGTTCGGTCTCGCCCAGCCCCGCGACAAGGTGGATGCCGGCGTTGCGCGGGCCGAAGACCTCGATGGTGTCGACGACGATTTCCCAGTACTGGTCCCAGTCCAGCGGACCCTGTACGTCCTTGCCGCGCACCGCGTTGAACACCTTGCGGGTCGCCGCATCAAGCGCGGTAGCGACCATGTCGGCTCCCGCCTCCTTCGCCCGGATTAGCCACTCCTTGTCGATGACCGTCGGCATCAGTAGGATTGAGATGCGTGAGATTGATTCCGAGAGCTTACGGACCGCGTCAATTGTATCCTCCCGCGCCCCGCGATTGAGCACCATCGAGACGCAGACGCGCTCGATGTCCGACACCGAGCCGCTGCTGATAGACTTGTTTACCTGGTCAAGAGAGACTAGCGGCCAGTTGACCCGGATGAACGAGCGGTCTGTCCAGTCATCCTCCGATTCGCGCGACTTGGCAAGGCCGCAGTAGCCGCACCACGCGTGGCAGCCATCCTCGTAGTCGAGCAGGACGTTAATCGAGTGCAATTTCGCCCCGCGGTAGAATTGCCCTTTCTCAGTCCCCATCACCAGCGCCGCCGCTTGGCTCGTGCGCACATGCGTTATCGTCCCCTGCGCGTCGCTTTCGTAACCCTTGCCGGTCGCGGCGTCGGCTACCATTGGTAGTTCAATCATCCCTGCTCTGTCCTTCCTGCATCATTCCTCCCGGCCATTTAACCAGAATTGGCTCGGGGCAGGCGTGAGCGGGCGCCCCATCCAGAGCGGCCGGCGCAGCCCGTCGGGGTGGGTCTCGGTATCCTTCGCCCACTGGTTCCACTGCTTGTAGTATTCGAATGACTTGTCCGTATCGACCTCGATATCGCCGTATCTGTCGTCGGGTCCTGGTTTTGAAAGCTTCACTTTCTGGAGCCAGCAGTGCGCTCCCGAGATGGGGTCGGGCTGCACCGCGTGCGTTAGGTTCTGGTGCACGCCGCCATCACGCCACCACACCCGACGAGTGTCAGCGTCGTTCGATTTCCAGGGATGGATACCGGCGAGCGTGCGCATGCGCCAGCGTCCCGGCTCCGGGTTCGTTATGTCGACCTTGGCCGACATGTAGCGGTTGCCGGCGTCCTGCTGCCGACGCCACCTCCCGATGTGGTGCGAGCAGCCGACGATACCGGGCTTGATGGACTCGGTGACCCACACCTTGTCGACGAAGTGGCCGATTTCGGTCTCGATTTTCAGCAGGTCACCGTCGGTGACTCCTAGATCACGGGCGTCATACGGATGCAGCCAGACTGGGTTGCGGTGCGCAATCTCGGCGAGCCATTTCGAGTTGGCCGAGCGTGAATGGATGTGCGTCGGCAGGCGGAAATTGGGAAGCAGCACATACTCGCTCTCCTCGCGGTCGAGGCGGTCCGGGTGAATGTGCGAGCGGATGCGGTAGTCGGGAATAGCATGCTCGGGGTGGCCGAAGTCGACCATTGTCTGTGAGAAGAACTCCTGCTTGCCGCTTGGCGTCGGGAAGCCGAGCCGCCGCTTGCCGTTGATTTCGACGCCCCCGTCGGTGACCTCGTTCTCATGCTTGTCGTAGACCGCCGACTCGACGAGGAAGGCGCCATGCTTGCGCATGTAGTCCAGCGGCGAGAGCCCTTCGGCGGCGGCCGCCTCGGGCAGCCCTTTCACATGCTCGAACAGGTATCGGTAGTACTCGTCGACGGTGATGCATTCGCCGGCCCGCCAGGGTGATTCGAAGTGCTTGCGGATGCCGAGCGAGCCATCGTGGTCAATGCGCCAGGAGAGCTCAATCCAGAATTCATCTTCCTCCCACACCTCGCCGGGGTTGGCCTCGTGGGTGAAGCGCACTGGCTTGCCTTGGCGACGGGCAAACTCGCGCAGCACCGGCTGGCGGAAGGCAATCCACATGCCGGCATGCGTTTCGTAAGAGTTGATGTCGTGCCGCTCAGAAGCGTGTCCCATAGGTAGCACGTAGTCGGCGAAGAAGGCAGTCTCGTTCCAAGTTGGGGTGAGGGCGATGTGGCAACCAATAGACTCCTCGTTCGAGAGCATCTCAATCCACGAGAAACCATCGGGGTAGGTCCAGACTGGGTTGAAGACTCGTGTGAAGTAGACGTCGAGCGTGCCGCGACCGTCCTTGACGAGGTGCGGTAGAATCTGACTCATTTCGTAGTGCGCGAGCGTGTACTCACGAGGCCAGATTAGCTCGTTCCACGCATCCGGTGGAGGCGGCACATCAAAGAAGGTCGGGTGGAACTTGGTCCACGCGCTGGGTGAGGTCCCTCCCTTGGTCCCTACGGAGCCGGTGAGGACGTTCAGCAGGTGCAACGTGCGTGCTACCTGCCAGCCCCCCAGATTGCCGATGGCTCCCGCCCGCCACACGTGCGTCGAGAGCCGGCTGCCGGCGCTGGCCACCACTTCCGCCACCTCGGCGACCTGTTCCACGGGAACCTGGCATTCCGCGGCGGCGAACTCGAACGTATATTCCGCATATTGTTCGATGAGGCGCTCTACGAAGCGCTCGAAAGTGCTTTCGTCATCCGGATGCGCGGCAACCATCCATTCCTGCCAGTTGACCCAATCCTCGAGGAAACGGCGGTCGTAGAGTTCATTGGTAAGCATGTGCCGCGCGATAGCAAGGAACAGTGCCGACTCGGAGCCCGGGTAGACCGGCAGCCAGTGGTCGGCCATCGAAGCGGTGTTCGAGAGACGGGGGTCAAGCACGATGAGCTTGGCACCGCTCATCATCCCCTCCACGATGCGTTGCGCGTGCGGGTTGAAGTAATGCCCGGTTTCAAGGTGCGAACTCACGAGCAGGATAACCTTGGCGTTCGAATGGTCGGGGCTCGGCCTGTCGAATTTGTGCCACAGCGCATAGCCACAGCGGGCGCCAGCCGAACAGATGTTTGTGTGCGAGTTGTGGCCGTCGACGCCCCACGCCTTCAGCACCCGTTCGGCGTAGCCTTCGTGTCCGGGGCGGCCAACGTGGTAGACTACTCGGTCGCGTGCACCGGTTTTGAGCGAGGCGCGAATTTTCGCCGAGATCTCATCCAGTGCCTGTTCCCACGAGATGCGTTCCCATTCGCCTGCGCCGCGCTCTCCCTTACGTTTCAGGGGATAGAGGATGCGTTCGGTATCGTTAATTTGGTTGATGGTAGCTGGTCCCTTGGCGCAGTTGCGTCCGCGGCTAGCCGGATGTGACGGGTTACCCTCAAACTTGCGTACCCGTCCGGTATCCTTGTCGACGTAGGCGAGCATCCCGCAGGCCGACTCGCAGTTGAAGCAGGTGGTCGGCACCAACGAGTAGCGGCGCTCAACCCGTTCCGGCCAGGCGTTGGCGTCGAGTTCGACATGGTCGTGCCATTCATCCGGGTCGGGGTAGTGGCGCAAGGGAACTTCAGCACCGCGTGCATGTTCGCGGTCCGAGATGTGCGGAATGATGCCGATTCCCTCGGCAATCCGTTCAATGATTGACCTCTTGACCACCATCTTCTCACCTCACAGCAGTGGCTCCATCTGTGCCTTTTGCAATCCCTTGTTGATATGTTTGAACGCGAAATAAACGAATGTCAGGAGAAGCGCAGCAGCAACAAGTGCCAGTGGCGTTTGAATCTCCGCTTTGTCAAAGGCGTAACTTACCAGACTGTACGGCACCAATGCGAATGCTATCATCTCGAGGGTAGCGATCGATGAGATCTCAAAATTCGAGCGGGAAGCCCAGATTGTTCTGCCCTTCGCTTGCTTGAACAGCCAACCGGTGTAAGCACCTGTCATCCATGCAAGGGGGATACCAACGATTGCCAATGACTGGTGGAATGAAGCATCGAGTTCGAGCAACTCAACGCCAATATGCGCGGTTAGTACTGCCCCGAAAGCACCCAAGATATAGGCCCCTCGAACCAACCAAGACTCCCAATTCGGCCGGAGAAGCACATACAGGAATCGCTCAGGCCGGTCCAGGTCCTTGACCAACAACAAGCCGGTCAATCCCAATAGGGCGATGCAAGAGGCGGCTACCCAGATGATAACGCCATTACTGGCTACAAGCACACTGTAATCCAATAGGACCCCGAGCATGGCGACGATGTAGAAACCGGCCGCCATCGACTTCGTCATGATATAGGCTGAGACCTCCCAGCCCCATAAGATTCCCTTGGAGGGCTGGTCATAGGAGCGCTTTGCCTTGGGTGAGTCGTCGCCGAGCTTCGCCATCACGTCTCGGATGATGGCTTGGTCCCGCGGCTGCGCCTCGCTCGCCTTCTTTTCCAGCGCGAGCTGGACCAGTAGAGAGTCGGTATCAGCCGCACCGAGTCGGTTCTCCGCGTACTTGGCGAAGTGGCCGACGCCGGCGACCTGTTCGCTCCACATGCCGGTCCCGGTGTGCTCGGTGGCAGCTGGGTCGAGCATCTCCTCGCTGGTCTCGATGTAGAAGACGTTTGGCTTGGCCCCTGACTCTGGTTTCCTCACTGTCGTATCGTGTGAGGCCACTAACTGGGCTATCTTGGAGGCCGGGTCGTCAAGGTCGCCCGATACGATAGCTTCGGTGGGGCAGACGATAACGCAGGCCGGTTCGTAGGCATTCTCCAGACGGTGGACGCAGTAGTTGCACTTCGCTGCGGTCCCCTGGTCGGGGTCGATGTAGAGCGCATCGTAGGGGCATGCCTGCATGCAAGATCTGCAGCCGATGCAGCGGGCATCGTCGAAATCGACGATGCCGTCCGGGCGTGTAAACAGGGCGGTGGTCGGGCAGATAGTGACGCAGGGCGCGTCCTCGCAGTGGTTGCAGCGGTGGACGCTGAACTCACGGCTGCTGTCCGGGAAGGTGCCTTTCTCGATGTACTTGACATGGGTGCGGTTGACCCCGATGGGGATGTCGTGCTCCGACTTGCAGGCAACCGTGCAGGCGTGGCAACCGATACAGGAACGGTTGTCAATGACAAAGCCGTAGTTGGTCACGCGGCAACGCCCTCGATTCCCATCGCCGAGTGGACCAGGTCGATGATGTCCTCGACGACAATTTCCTCCTCGTGCCCGCTGGTCTTGGCCGCGTCGGAATACATGGTCATGTCCTTGGGGCAGGCGACCAGAAAGCGCGAGACCCCGACCGAAAGCGCCTCCTCGATGCGCATCTCCGAAGGGCGCTGCGTCATGTCGTCGTGGTCGTTGAGCCAGATTTGCCCGCCGCCAGCACCGCAGCAGAACGAGTTTTCGCGGTTGCGCGGCATCTCGACCAGCGCCAGTCCACACCTCTCGATGACCTCTCGCGGTGCGTCATAGATGCCGTTGTAGCGCCCGAGATAGCAGGGGTCGTGGAAGGTGGCATTGCCCGCCAGCGGCTGCTCCAGCTGAATGGCGCCACCCTCGATGAGCTCGACCAGCAGCGTCGAGTAGTGTACCACCTCGTATTCGCCACCGAGTGCCGGATACTCGTTCTTGAGCGCGTTGTAGGTGTGTGGGTCGGTGGTCATGATGCGGTCGAATTCGCACTTCTCGAGCAGCTCGATATTTTGCTCCGCGAGCGACTCGAAGAGTCCTTCCTCGCCCACTCGCCGCACGTCGTTACCGGCGCTGCGCTCACCCTTGCGGATGACGCCGAAGTCGACGCCGGCGGCGGTCAGCACTTCGGCCACCTTGCGGGTGGTGGCGGTGCAGGACTGGTTGAATGAAGCGAAGTCGCCGACGAACCAGAGCAGGTTGACCGCCTCTTTCCGGGCATCCTTGATGTCGAGCTTCCTTGTCCACTTGCTCCGTCTGCGGTTTGACTCGCCGAAGGAGTTGCCCTGCTCGTCCAGGCTGCGCAGCACCTCACCCAGCTCGTCGGGCATTTTGCCGTCGAAAACCAGGCTGCGGCGCAACTCCAGAATGTCGTGCATCGGCTCGTTACCGACCGGGCAGATTTGCACGCAGGCGTAGCAGGCGGTGCATGACCAGACTGCATCCGGCGAGATAGCGTATTCTAGCATGTTCTGTCGGGCGCCACTCGCCGCCACTTCCGTTGCATGGGCATTGATGTGGTAGCGTTTGTTGATTTCCAGCGCCGACGGCGAGAGTGGCGTACCGCTTTCGTGTGCGGGGCAGACTTCGTGGCAGCGGGTACACATGATGCAGGCGAACGCGTCGAGCACCTGCGGCCACGGCAGCCCCGCCAGCGTAGTGCTCCCTGGCTGCGCAGGGTCCTGCACAGCGTCGAGTGCACCGCGTGGCGTCTCGCGGCGCAGCGCCAGGTTCACCGGCGCCACCATCAGGTGGATATGCTTGCTGCGCGGGAAGTAGGGGATGAATAGCAGGATGAGTCCCAGCGCCAGCCACCATGTGGCGCGAATTGTCTGTTCCAGCAGCCCCGGCTCCATCTCGGTGAATAGCGGTAGCAATATACTGGCGGTCGGCAACCAGGGGTCGGGACCCCCCGCTTCCGCCAGCTGTAACGCACTGCCGACCCAGCGCGAGCCGACGTGCAGCAGGATAAATCCGCCGACGATGAGCGAGTCGCGTCGCACTCCGCCCGCGGCGACGCCGGGGTGCAGCAGCACGTTGGAGTTGAATTCCAGTACCTTTGGCTTCGTGATAAAGCGGCGGTGCAGGAAGAAGAGCATTCCCACCAGCACGAAGACGCTGAATAGGTCGGCCAGCAGGTTGAAGCTGTCCGCCAGCGGCCCCTGCCAGATTGTTTCCCAGTCGGGGACGAACGCTTCCAGCACATCTACCACGTTCACCAGTAGGTAGAAGCTGAAGCCGAAGAAGATGAAGGCGTGGAAGATATTCACTAGCGGTCGCGCGCTCGCGAGCGGTTTCTGCATTGCCACTTCCAGCAGCGCGCGCGCGAAGCGAGTCGGCATTTTGTCCGAGCGGTCCGCCGGCTGTCCCTGCCGCACGGTCGCGAAAATTCGCCGGAAGCCCGGCCACGCCAGCGCCAGGCAGGCGCCCAGCAGCGCTAGGAAAGCCAGCCGGTCAGCGAGTGGGAGCAGCGCGGCCGCCCTCCCAGCTCATTCCAGCTCCTCAACTAGCTCTTCGCAAACATCGAATAAGTCCTCGGTGAGCCCATAGTGGGCGACGTCGAAGATAGGCGCGTCCTCGTCGCTGTTGATGGCTATAATCGTCGCCGAATCTTTCATCCCTTCGATGTGCTCCGGTGCACCGGAGATGCCGAGGGCGATGTAGACACGTGGCTTGACCTTGAAGCCTGACTTGCCTACTTGCCGCGATTTCTCCATCCATCCAGCGTCGACGATAGGGCGCGAGCAAGCGAGGTCAGCGTCAAGAAGCTCGGCCAGCTCTGCCACCAGCTCGATGTCATCCTTGCTCCCAATGCCACGGCCAATGGCTACCAGCACTCCCGACTGGGTGATGTCGACATCCCCTGCCTCGGGCTCGATGAGTCGGTTGAAGCGCACCTTCCCGGCGGACTCCGGAATGGCGAGTTCGTTCACCGCAGGCGATCCAGCAACGCGCCCCGCATCACCGTCACAACTGCCCGGCAGGACCATCGCCACTGCCGGGCTGGAGACCTGCGAGCTGACACCCAGCTTGCCGCCGTAGAGCGAACTGCTACAGGCGAAGCCCCCATTGGTGGCCTCGACAGTAGTGCAGTAGGCGACCAGTGGCAGCCCGTGCGCAGCAGCGACCGGTGCGGCAATATCCATGCCCATTGAGGTCGAGCCGATCAGGATCAGGTCGGGCGAGTGCGCATCTACCGCCGTGCTGACGGCCGCTGCGTAGCTCTCAGGGTTGTACTCATCCTCACATCCAGCGTCAATGACGCAGGCGGCACTGCCCAGTTCACTCGCCTTGCCTGCCATGGAGCCAAAGGTGACTGCGCTCACATCGCCCGCCCCAAGGCTGTTGGCGAGCGCGAGCAGCTCGAAGGTAATATCAGCGAACTCGCCCGAGAGGTGCTCGCAAACGACCAGCACGCCGCTCATCACGCCACACCCTCACCGCGCAGCACTTCCAGCAGCGCGGCCGCATCGTCGAGCATCTTCGCACTCGCGCCGACCTCAGGCGGCGCCATCGCGGTTACCTCGCTCTCCGCCCCACCACCGGCACCACCGACCGTCAGCGATTCGATCGTTGCAGTCTGCTGCATCTGCCGCACCTTGCTGACCGGTGCGTAGCGCGGTGGCTGTTGCGCCGATTGGATTCCAAGCACCGCTGGGAGCGTGACCTCGAACTCGGCCATCACGCCTCCGGAATATTCCTTGTTGACCGTCGCGCCTCCATCGGTGACAGATACGCCAGTGACGACCGAGACGCACGGAAGTCCCATTCGCGCCGCTAGCAGTGGTCCTAGCTGCCCTTCGCGGTCGTCAACTGACTGGACGCCGGTCAGGATCAAATCGAAGCTGCTTTCTGCTAGCGCAGCGGCGAAGGCTGTCGCCTGTTCGCCCGAGCCCCCCGGCTGCACGCCGGTGAGTTGCACTGCACGGCTGGCTCCCTTTGCGAGCGCGGTGAAAAGCAGCTTTTCGTTTCCCTCACCCTCCAGCGCGAGGGCAACGACCTCGTCTTCCTCGCCACCGAGCAGCAGTGCCTCTTCCAGCGCGTGGTCGTCGAATTCGTTAAGCTTGAACTTTAGCTCCTCTGTGTCGAGCGCCTTACCCGTGGAATCAACTTCGAGCTCCTCAACTAGGTCGGGTACCATTTTCAGCAGGACTGCGATTTTCATATGTACTCCTTCAGTCGTCTCCAAGGCAGCTGTCAAGGATTTCGATTATGTCAAGCACCTCCAGCTTGCCGTCGTTGTCTGTCGATTTGACTGCGTCTTCGAAGCGGGAGACTTCGTAGGGACAGCAAACGGCCAGCACCTCGGCGCCCACGTCCACCGCCTCGCGCACCCTGTTCTCCGAAAGCCTTTCGAAGGTGTGGTCGGCGGTCAGTCCGTCGAGCCACATCCCGCCTCCGCCGCCGCCGCAGCAGTAGCCCTGCTCTTTGCAGCGAAACATTTCAACGAAGTCGATGCCGGGGACCGCTTCGATAAGCGTGCGCGGGGCTTCGTATTCCCCATTATGCCGTCCGAGATAGCATGGGTCGTGGAAAGTGACCTTGCGCGGGAATTCTCCCGTGAACATTCCGGCTAGTTGCTCTGTCTTTTCGGCTAGGAACTGGGTGTAGTGCTGGACATTATATTCCGTCCCAGTCAGTTTTGGATACTCGTTCTTGAAGGCATTGTAGGCGTGCGGGTCACTGACCACCAGCCGCTCGTGCGGGTTCTGCTCGAACAGTGCGTGGTTATGCTCTGCCAGTTCCTCGAAGAGCCCGGTCTCGCCGCAGAGCCGTTGTGAATCTCCGTCGCAGCGCTCGTTGCGCCCAAGGACCCCAAAGTCCACGCCCAGCCGGTTGAACACGCGCACCATCGCCTTCGCGGCGTCAATGCCACGCGGATGGTAGCTGAAATAATCGCTGACGTACCAGAGTACATCCACTTCGCCCGGTTCCTTCGAGAGGTCGCGCACCGGCTCATCGAATTTCTTCAGCCAGCGCATTCGCTTGCGCGCCGACTCACCCATTGGGTTGCCGTACTCGGCGACGTTCTGTAGCATCTCCTGCAGCTCGCCGGGGACGTTGCCGTTGAGTATCGCCTGTTCGCGCACGGCAGGCATAATCTGCATCATGTCCACCTCCTTAGGGCAGACCCGCAGGCAGTTGCGACAGGTGGTGCAGAGCCAGAGGTCGGGGTGGTCGAATAGGTCCAGCCCGATTTGCAGCTTGCGGTAGAGCTTGCGCGGACCATACGAGCCGACATTGTCCACTGGGCAGACGCCAATGCATTCAGCACACTCGTAGCACCACCCCATCGACTCGCCGCCAGACAAGTCGGTGACTCTGTCGAGGAAAGTGAAGTCATACTCGGTCACCTCGCGCGGCACCCACATCCGGTTCCAGGCACCGGAGACGTCGATGCCATCGATGACTGCGTCATCTTTCTCGACATATTCCTGATAGCGGTGGTCACCCACTGGCAGCCACCTCCATCTTGTGCACGCCGAGCACTCGCTCGACAAGCTCAGGGAGTTCAGGCAAGATGCGGTTAAACTCGTCTGAAAGCTTAAGCCGGAAGACAGTGTACATGTAGACCGCGTGTACGCAGGCGAGGAGCAGGTTGGTCCCCAGCATCCCGGTGGCATTCCCGGAGATGTTCCGGGCGTGGCCTACCTCGTTCACCTGCAGCAGAGCGGCGCCGACATTGCAGTACCGTTCCGCGGTGCTTGCGCCTCCGATTTCAACCCCTTCCTGCACGACCATCGGCAGCGCGCCCGAGCCGGTGGCAGGGTCCCAGACCCAGTTGGTCCAGAGGCAGTACTGGTCGGGGTCATGGAAGTGGAGCAGTTCGCTGGCGAGGTTGATGGCCCGCCGCTCGTCAAGCCGTCCCTCGAACGCGGTGACGAAGCACTCGAACCGGTCGGCAACGTCGCCTTTGCCGTAGAGCAGCTCCTGCGTTTGTTGGCGGAAGGGCTCGACGCCGACCAGCCGCAGCAGCTTGCGTGCCTTGCGCCGGATTGAGAAAACGTGGCTCAGCAGCAGGACGAAGTCCGTCTTCGCTAGAGCTGCGAGCCGTCTAGGGGCGAGCAACTCTGCGAACAGCTCCTGTTTCGCCTCCAGTCGCTGAGCGATGTTTTCGAGCTCGCGCGAAGTGGCGAGCTTGGTCGCCTCCTTCAGGAATTCTGCCGAAGATTCGGAGTCGGCCACTTCTTGGACGGTCAACGAATCGTAGAGCATGTTACCCGACTACCGGCAGCTGGATGCGGCGCACGAACGCGCATGCCTTGAGCGCTGCGGCGCCCCCCATTGAGATGGAATCCTCGAGGTCGGCCGGTCCCGCGGCTGCACCGGCGACAAAAACCCCGTCAACCGGGGTCTGCACTGTGTTCAGTGCGCCGCCCACAGTCTCTATCCAGCCGTGGCATTCGAGCGGCAGGTTGAATATTTCGGCCATCGCGATGGTCCCGTCGCTGGGCTCCATCCCGATTGAGAGGATAACGACATCCATCAGCACCTCCATTGGCCGTCCCATGGTGGTATCCTCGCCCTTGACCATGACCGAGTCCCCCCGCATGGTGACTTCGCTGACGATACCGCGGATGAAGGCGACCTTCTCCTCCTCCTGCGCCTTCCAGTAAAGCTGGTCCTCCCAGAAGCCATACATGCGCATATCGATGTAGAATACAATCACTTTGCAGTCGGGCAGCAGTTGTCGGATTTCAATCGCCTCCTTGGTGGCGATGCCGCAGCAGACCTTCGAGCACCACTTGTTTCCCAGTTGTCGGTCGCGGCTGCCGACGCACTGGATGAAGCAGACCTGCTTCGGTGGCTCTCCCGTCGACGGTCGGATGAACTTGCCCGCCTTAAGCATCTTCTCGGCATCGACCAGCGTGATTACGTCGTCATACTCGTAGTAGCCGTAGCGCTGTGTTTCCTTGCCGGGGTCGAAGTGTTTGAACCCGGTGGCGACAACCACGGCGCCGACCTCGACCACTTCGGAGCTGTCGCCCTTCACGAGCGTAATTCGCAGGTCGGGGGCGGTTCCCTCGACGGCAGTGATGGTGCTGCCGAGCCGGATGTCCGCGAGCGAATCGTTAGTGACGGCGTCAACCATGCGCGCCATCGCGGTCTCGGTATCCTCCATGTCGGGCGTCAGCGCCGCGTAGCTCGCCGAGATGGGGGTGCCACCCAGCTCGTCTCGCTGTTCCACTAGCACCAGCTCGTATCCCAGATCGACAATGCCGCGCGCCGCCTCAAGGCCGGCTGGCCCGCCGCCGATGACCATTATCCGGTTATTGCTCATCCAGGCATTCCTCCCAGGTCAGGTACTCTTCTGGATTATCCTTCAGGTGGTCCGCAACTCTCTCGAATTCCTTCCATGCCTTCACGTGGTCGATACCCATCAGTTCCAGCAGCGGCTTCATGTCGACGCCATGCCAGTGCAGCTGGCAGATTAGGTAGGGGTGCGCCCCCATCGAGAGCGCGGCGAACTGTGCGTCGGACATCACTGGGATGCCGACGTTGCGGTTGTGCGCCTGCGTCGAGAACTGGCTCTTGTCGAGCGTCGTGACGCAGCCAGTATCGTGGGTCAGCGTGACGTCAGGGTCAGCCTCTTCCTTCATGCGCTCAATTTTGCGGATGGTCGCGAACGAGCGTGAGAAGTCTCGGCTCACCAAGATGTGCCTGAAACCAAATCCGCAGCAGTCGTGCCAGGTCGAGTAGTCGGCCACCGTCGCCCCCAGCGCCTTGACCAGCCCGGAGACGATGGCGGTGCGCTGCCCGTCGTACAGGTCTCGGTCATAGATGGCGTCCTCGACCACCAATTTGTGGTAGTGGCAGGCGGGGTGGACGGTCGCGGTGATGTCGGAGAAGTCGTAAATCTGTTTTTTGGCAATATCATCTCGCATCACATGTACCCACTCGGAGTAGTGTACCACCTCCTCTGGGAAGACGAAGGGCAGTCCGAGCCGCTCTAGGATTTGCCGCACTTGCGCACGCAATTCGGGGTGGTGCAGCAACTCGTTGCGCACTTCTTTGTAATGGCCGTAGCTGGTGCCGCAGTGGATGAGTGGGAAATAGCCGTCCAGCTTCGCCTGCGCGAAGTTGCGACAGGCGACCGCCGCCTGCGCTGCTGGATTCGAGGTGGATGAGGCGTAGTAGTTCCAGGCAGTGCAGGAAGTCTGGTCGCGCGGGTCGTGGTAGTCGAGGCCGAACTGGCGATTCAGCCAGAAAATAGCGGTTGAGTAACCGGGAATATGCCCGCACTGCCCGCATGACTTGTGGTGCCAGGTGTTCTCGATGGGAATTTTTTTCTTACGGCCATATTTCGTCTCGACCTCGATAAAAGGCTCGGGCACCCGCTGCACCTCCAGCTCGCCCGCTGCCTCCAGCTCGAACAGCTGTTCCCGGAGGTCCTCGGTCGGCGGCTCCGCTGGCCGCTCGAATCCACGCTCCGACGCTTTGAGGGGGGCGGATTTGTCCGCCATTTCCAGCTGGACTGGTGCGCTGGTCATCCGTCAGTCCTCCAGTATATTGTCAAAATCATCGATATCATATCCGTGCTCCTCCAGCAATTCCTCCATGACCTCCTCGAGAATCATGAAGAGCCCTTCATCTATATTCTCAATCATTTCGAGGTTGCCGGTCAGCTTCCAGATCATGTAGAGTTCCAGTCGGGTCTTCTCACTGACATCCCATGCCAGCTCGACGGTGTGCATAGTTTCCGGGGGTATCGCCCGGCGCCAGACGTCGAGATTTTCAGCAACGTCGCGTACGTCCTGCCCCCAGTCCGGGAAGAAATCAGGCTGTAGCATGTCCGGCGAGACCTGGGTGCCGGTAGACATTATCTTGAAGATGATACGAGAATAGGCCTGCAGCGCCTCCTTGGCGGAGGCGAGTCCGTTGTTCACCGCCACTTCGCGCATGATGGTGATGATGGCTCCGGGGTTGTTCTCACGCGGACAGCAGGTGCAGGAGAAGCACTGCGAGCAGTCCCAGACTGAATCGTTGAGCAATTCGTAGAAAGTGTGGACATCCTCGCGTGCCATCACCTGTGCGAAGACGCGTGGGCTGAAGTCGTAGAAGCGCGCCGAGGGGCAGGCGGCGACGCAGATGCCGCACTCGTAGCAGCCATAGAGCGTCTCCGGGTAGCGCATGTCCTGCGTTACCTGATCGAAAAGCGCCTGTTTTTCCTCGACCAGCACATCCTGGTATCCTGCATCTTTGTAGAGTGCGAACATGCGTTACTCTTCAAACCCCTCGCAGTGGATGCAGCTCGCCAGGTCCTTTTCCTGCATGTAGGCCTCGTAGAGCGTACTTGCCTCCTCGACGCCGACCAGCGTTGCTCGGTCTCCCTCCATGTCGGCTGGTGTGATGCGCACAATCCAGCCCTCCCCGTAGGGGCTGCGGTTCAGGATGGTAGCGTCGTTGACCACTGCGTCGTTGCGCTCGGTGATATTGCCGGCGAAGGGCGAGCGCACCGGGCCGACCCATTTTCCGCTCTCGACTGTAGCTACGCTCTTGCCTTTCTTGACTTTCTTGCCCACCTTCTTGGGGCGGCAGTGTATGATCGAACCTGCCAGCGTCTGTGCGATATCAGTCATCCCGATTTCGACCATGCCGTCATCCAGTTCCCGCACCCAGATGTTGGTCGGCACGTCGTAGAGCAGGTCTGACGGCAGCAGACAGTTCCGAACTAGCGCCATCAGTAAGTCAGCACCATGTTGCTTTCTAGGCCTGCCTCGGTCATGTAGGCCGCACCCACCACATCGTTACATTCCTCAATGAGGTCTTCTTTGGTCATGCCGTGCAACGCTAGCGAGGCGGAGCAGACATACATCTCTACTCCCATCTCTTTCGCGTCACGGATGAAATCGATAATCTTTTTTCCCCCTTCCCGGGCATCCAGGTTCTCGGCAACTCCTTTCTTCATCAGCAGGGTGCCATCAATCTGAAACACCATCCGCGCCTCGCTGTCCATAGCTGCCGCCATGGTCGCCATGTAGAATGGCGTCGCGCAGCGCTGCGGCGTGGTGGGGCCAGTGGTCATGAATATTGTTACACTGCCTTCGTCGTCGTCCATTTTTCCTTGCGTGGTAATTCCCTTTCAGGAATGAATTCGTTCCTCCCCGGTTTCCTGATTCACAACGCCGAAGTCGAAATCCCATTCCCCGGAATCCAGCTTCTCTTGGACCTCAGCCATGCAATCCAGAATCTTGATGATGAAATTGTTCGCCAGTGAGTAGTAGTACCTGGTTCCCTCCTGTCGGAAGGTGACAATATCCCGTTCATAGAGCACTTTGAGGTGCTGGCTGGTCACCGGCTGGAGCAGGTCGAATTCCCGTTGGATTTGCCCTACGGTCCTTTCCCCATGTTCGAGGAACTCGACAATCTTCAATCGGTCGGGATGGCCAAGGGTCTTTAGGATACGGGCAGCAGTCTGGATGAATTCAGTCGAAATTGTGGCTGCCATAGTTCACTGGTTAATCTTCGGCCGGCCACTATATAGAAAAACCTGTATATAATGTAATCTGTATATTTAAGGCATCCGCAGTTTCCGTACCGTGTAATTTGCTGTCAGGCTCAGACGAATAGCTGGATGTCTGCGTCCGCCGCGAATTCGAGGAATGTCGCTGCACCGCCGATATCGACGCCGTCGATAAAATCGTCTTTCTTGAAGCCGAAGACGTCCATTGTCATCTGACAGCCTATCAGCTTCACGCCGCTTTCGAGGCAGATGTCGCGCAGCTCTTCAACGGTTGCGACGCCCTTGTTCTTGAAAGTTTTCTTCATCAGCGAAGTGGCGACTGTCTCGAAGCCGGGGACATTTCCGCTCACGATGTTGGGGATAGGCCAGCTGAGGTTCTGGAACCCCTCCGGGCCGAAAGGCATCTTCATCGGCATCGCGGGGTTGCCCGCCGGCGAAACGCTCGCCTTGATTTTCTTCTTCAGCAACGTCAGCCCGTAGAATGTGAAGAAGACTGCCACTTCCATCTCCATCGCCACCGCGGTCGAGGCAAGGATAAAGGGAGGATAGGCCCAGTCTAGCGTTCCTTTGGAGGCAATCAACGCCATACGCTTGGTTCCGTTTTCACCCATTTTTTTCTCGTCTATGTGTATTTAAATAAATTATTTCTTGCGAATGAAGAAAATGTAATCGCCGTCGTCCTCTGTCGCGTCCAGCAGCGGGTTGCTAGTGCGACTGGTCCAGGCATTGACGTCGTTGAGTGATCCTGGGTCAGTCGAGATCATCTTGAGCACTTCCCCACCTACCATGCCATCCATGGTCTTTTTGGTCTTCAGGATTGGCAGTGGACAGCTCAGGCCGCTACAGTCTAACAGACGGTCCTCCTGTATTTCAGTCATCGTTGGGACTCTTTGAAGCGGCTGCGCAAGACTCGACTTGTAATTATACACACCGGTAGGGAACTGGCGGTGCCGTTGCTGTTCGGTTCCCGAAGCCTTTAAGCAAGGGGTGAAAAGGGGGGCGACGGTGCCGTCGTAGCTCAGTTGGTCAGAGCACCCGGCTGTTAACCGGGCGGTCAGCGGTTCGAATCCGCTCGACGGCGCCATGCGCCAGCACGGGCCCGTAGCTTAGTCCGGTTAGAGCGCTCGGCTCATAACCGAGTGGTCGCCAGTTCGAATCTGGTCGGGCCCACCATTTACAACGCCGCTCGCCGCCGCTTTGCTTCCTCGGCCGTTAGTGCCAGAAGTGTGGTCGTGCCGAGCCCCTCGACCGTCGCCGACGCCAGCGCAGCGCCGTGGTGCAGTGCCTCAATCAGGTTTTCCGCGTCCAGTTCGCGCTCTGCCAGCCATCCACACGCCGCGCCGGCGAAGGTGTCGCCGGCACCGGTCGGGTCGATGAACTGCGCAGCGGGGTGCGCCGGGATTGCGTCGTTGCCGCTGGTGTGGAACAGCGTTGCACCCTCTGCACCACGTTTGATGACGACGAAGCGCGGCCCAGTAGTGAGCAGCGCCGCGCCCGCTGCGTCGAGCGTTTCAGCGCCGCTGTATGCGAGCGCCTCGGCGTCGTTCAGGAACAGAAGGTCGGTCTGCGCAACGACCTGCTCGAGTGCAGTGTGCTGTGTTTCGATCCAAAGGTTCATCGAGTCGGTGGCGACCCAGCCTGCCTGCACCTGTTCCAGCAGTCTCAGCTGGATAGAAGGGTCGTTGTTACAGAGTAATAGCGCCGCCGGCCGGCACCATTCGTGCGGCACGTCCCAGTCGAAGGCGGTGAGGATTTCGACGCGAGTCTCGTGCGTGACGGCCTGTACCATGTCACCCTCGTACTCGCCGCTCCAGTGAAAGCTGCGTTCGCGCAGCCGCGGCACGCCGTCGAGCGCGACGCCGCAGTCGCGCAGCACGTCCAGTACTGCCTCGGGGAAGTCGCTACCGGCCGGCCCTACCAGCCCCGGCTGCGTGAAGCAGCTCGCCGCAATCGATGCGTAGACGCCAGCGCCGCCCACAATGCATTCTCCGCTGGCGTGCGGTGTCTTTAGATTATCAAGTGCTAGGATGCCGCCAACAAGCAGCTTCAATCGATAATCACCTTCGCACCCTCGACATGCACCTGGAGAAGGACTTTGATATCGACACCTAGCTCGGTCGAGAGCTCGGCTGGGTCAACCTTGCTGAAGACAATCAGCACCCGGTCAATCAGCGCCCCCGCCGCGGTGAGCGCGCTGCACATCGCGCGCAGCGTGCCGCCGGTCGAGAGCACGTCGTCGACAATGGTGACATGCTTTCCTTCCACGGGCGCGTTGAGGTGCAGCTCGGCGCCACCGTAGCCGGTCTTTTGCGTCACGACCCGCTCGCCCGGCAGCCCGTAGGCGCGCTTGCGCAGTGTCGTGTATGGCAGTCCGGTACGCAGCGTGACGGCCGCCGCCAGCGGCAGTCCGATTGCCTCCGCCGTCACGAGGATTTCGCTCTCCGGCGGCACTCGCGCGGCGAGTGCCGCCGCAGCCTCGTCCAAGATGGCTGCCTCGACCAGCGGCACCCCATCGGAGAGCGGATGGACGAAGTACTGGTACTCTCCTTTGGAGACAATCAGCGACTCCGCCAGCGAGGCGCGCAGCAGCTCGAGCCCAGCCATTGACGCGCCAGCGCGCAACCGTATTTGCGTCTGGTGCCGCTTTAAACCGGCATGGCAGTCGCGCGATGTGGCGACCTCGCGCAAGGTGGTGCTGCTCTTCGGCGTCGAGAACCTGAATGCTATCCTGGGGTGGATAGCCATCATGTTGGTAGCGCGTCGCATGGGTGCTGGGGTGCTTGGCGAGCTGGCATACGCGCTCTCGCTGGTGGGCGGATTCAGCTTCTTGGCATTCCTCGGCTTTCGCGTAGCGCACGTCAAACGCGTCTCGGAAGGGATGGATCTCAGCCGTTGCATTGGCACTTTCCTGACTATCCGACTGGCGCTGATTGCGCTGATGCTGTTCGCCCTCGGTCTCGCTTGGTGGGTCTGGACTGGATTGTTGGGGAAGCTGCTCTATGACCTAGCGATCCCACTGCTGCTGGTCATCGTGGCGTACTGGGTGGTGCAGCTGCTGGCAGGGGTAATGCTCGCCACCTTCACCGGACGGCAGGAGGGAGCGCGAGTGGCATGGCCGGCGTTCTTGGGCACTACGGCACGGTCGCTGCTGTTGATTGCACTGGCGCTCTGGGCCAGTGAACGCGGCGCGTTAGGACTGGCGCAGGCATACCTAGCGGGGATCGTGATTACTGCGCTGGTGGCGCTCTGGTACTTCCGTGACTACCCTATGGCACGGCCTGACCGTGCGACGTTTGACTCGTACACTCGCTACGCACTGCCGGTGGCTATAGCTTCCATCTTTGGTGTGCTGCGACTCTACGCCGATAAGGTTGTCGTGGGAGTTTTCTGGGATCCGCACGAGGTGGGACTCTATTTCGGCGTCGAGCGCATCGCACTATTCCTTGGTGCCATGGCGCTAGCGCTGGAGGCGATGCTGCTGCCCTCCATCTCGGAGCTGTATAGCAAGGGCGCGACGGCGGAGGCGGCGCAGGCAGTGTCGCGCGCTGAGCGGTATACTGCCATGTTCGCGCTACCGGCAGTGATGCTGACTATCGTCTGGGCTGCCCCAGTAATCTTGGTCTTCATCAGCCGCGAGTTCCTCCCGGCGGCGCCAATATTGCAGCTGCTCTGCTTGGTAGCGCTGCTGCGGGTGCTGAACCGTCCCTGGTCAGTTGCGCTGCGCGGCGCAGACCGGCCCGGTTTGGCGTCGCAGGTATCGATTGTGGCTACCTGCATCGGGCTGGCGCTGATGCTGTTGCTGGTTCCCCGCTCAATCCCGCATCTCGGTCTGGAAGATTTACCGGGCCTGGGTGGGCAGGGCGCTGCACTGGCCCTCTTGGGGACTGAGCTGTTCGTACTGGTCGCGCTGCGCTGGCTTTGCTACCGCCACCTCGGGATGCACCCGTCGCTACAGCTGCTGCGCCAGGTGCTGGCGGCGCTGCTCGTCGGTGTATTGTTGTGGCAAGTGGCTTCAATGGTGGTGGTAGCACGTTGGTATGAGCTGTTCGGGCTGGCGCTGCTGGGCGGCACGCTCTACTTTGCGTTACTGGCGCTGTTGGGTGGGCTAACACACCGCGACCTGCGCTATCTGTGGCATGCCTTCCACCCACGTGAGATGGGTAGCTACGTGCGCGACGAGCTGCGGCGCTAGAGCGTCAGTTTGCCATTGGTACCGCAGCTGAGTCATACTGATGCCGTGAGCAATTTTTTGATGTTCTTAGCTCTATTTCAAGTGCTCCATTACCTGGTCAACTATCATACAACTTACGCGACGGTTTGATTCAACAGTGACCCCTGCTATATGGGGTGTTAAAATCAAGTTAGGAAGCCCGGCAAAAGGTCTACTTTCCGTTAAGGGTTCACTCTCGAAAACGTCAAGCATTGCTCCTCCCAAATGTCCATTCTTCAGGTATTTTACGAGAGCATCCTCATCAACAATACCTCCTCTCGAGGTATTAATCAGAATTGCGCCCTTCCGCATGTTTTGAAGTGCATAATCGTCGAATAGACCTTTTGTATCATTATTCAAAGGCACGTGCATAGTAATTGCGTCAGAAATCCTGACTAAATCGCTAAACTCCCTGTATTGTACGTTGAACTCCCCCCATACTGGGTCATCTTTCTCAATGTTTACATCCGTGCCGACTACCCTCATGCCCAGCAATTTTACTTTCTGAGCAACAGCTCGACCAATGGAGCCAAGACCGACAATTCCCAGAGTTTTGCCTTTAACCTCAGTTCCTATGAAATCACCCCTGGGCCACTCTCCGTTTATGATTCTACTAGTTGAATCCATTATCCCCCTAAACAGTACCAGTAGACCTGTAACTACATATTCTGCAACGCTGTCAGTGTTAGCACCGTTAGCAATAACGATAGAGATGCCCTTTTCCCTACAGTAAGTAGTGTCAATGTTGTCTAAACCAACACCTAATCTTCCTATGACTCTCAAGTCCTTGGAGGCATCAATCAATTCTCTGTTGACTAGCGTTTTATTCCTGATAATCAGGGCCTGTGTGTCTGTTATACTATCAAGCAAGGAATTAATGTTTGAATGTAAATCTGGATTGTAGAGCACTTCGTGATGGGAGGAGAGTCGCGAGACTTCAGACTCATCCATAAATTCAGTGATGATTACACGGGTCATCAGTCAGTCCGTCCATGTATTCGTGTCATCATTAAGGTTTATTTGGTCTGGTGAAACCCCCGTTAGTCTGGGTCTTTAAATTAACTCTTAGTTCACCGGGGCTGGAAGTTACGGGCTTTCAAGGCGAACTCACCTAAGAATGTCTTTACTATCTGGGAGAGGTAGAGGGGCAGAGGCCCCCAGTCTCCCTGTGTAAGGATGGCGTTAATCGCTTGACCCCGGCCCAGGGCCAATACATCTCTTGAAGGACGACCTTCCAATAATAGACGTAAGGTGGCCAAGAGCCAGAGGCGGCCATAACGCCAGCGGAGGTGTGTTTCCCTCTGAGTTCGTAGTTCAGATGGGAGGCTCTTGTTCAGAAGAGCAGCGTACAGGGCCAGAGAAAGGTTGGAGCCACTAGCCGTGGGCAGGGAGTTCCAGGACCAGGCACGGGGGTTGACCTCCAACAACCGCAGAGTGCCTTTGGGATCAACCTTGAACTCTACTTGGGCCATACCCGAATAGTTAACGGACCTCAAGAGGCGTCGGCCGACTGCAGCCACCGAGGGCTCCCACACAGATTCAGCCACGGCGGCGTCGCCGGCACCGGGAGGGTATTGGATGAGCTTGCGACCAGTGTATTCAGCCAGGGGAAGCCCCTTCAGGAAGGCTGCTCCGTAAGTCCACAAACTCGCCTCGTCACCAGGAATGAAGGCCTGAATCAGGGGGCGAAAGGATTCCATTTGCTCCAAATTCGCTTCCAGCTCTTGACGGTGGGAAAAGCGGAGGATCTTCTGGCCGTAGCGGGTTTTGAATTCCGGTATTTGGGCCAAAGGTTTGACAATGGCCGGCAGGGGGAAATCTGCAGGTAATGGCCCCCCAATTCGTGAGGTGGGTGTGTCGACACCGACAGCCTTGGCAGTGGTCAGCAGTTCACCTTTGTCGGAAAGAGCCTTGAAGGCTCGAGGAGTGGGCAGGGAGAGGTGATAGTAATGGGAGAGGGATTGGCGGTGAATCACACACAACTCAACTAGATGATCCTGAAGGGGATAGAGCACGCCGGGCTGGGGGAGGACCTCGCCTATCTGCTCCAAGAAGGGGATGAAATGAGCTGATGAGTAAGCTGGCGACTGGAGCCAGCGGCTGTAACGGCTCTCAGTGGCTAGGTCGCGCTGGGGGCTCAACACTGCAACAGGTACGCCGTAAGTTCCTAGAGAACGGGCGATACCCAGGCCATTACCGTGCGCGTTGAACACAAGCGCCAACGGTAGCCGCTGAGCCGCCAGCCAGGCGCGGTCCCCGTTGGTCAACTCCATTCCAGCTCCAGTCGCCCCTGTACCACCGGCAGCGCCACGCCACCCTCGATGGCGGAGCCGCCTCGAGGTGGCTTTAGCGGACCGCGTAGCACGACCCCTTCCAGTCGCTCGGGGGCATTGAGTGTCAGTCCCGTTTTCGACGGCTCCAGCTCTATCCGCGCCCGCCGTCGCCACCACTCCCAGATCTGTGCCAGCGGTGCAAACCACGCGCCAGCATCCTGTGCCGCTTCGAGTACGCGACGGTACATTTCGCCATAGCCAGGGAAGTCACGGTCATCAAAAGCTGCGACGTGCCACAGCAGGTTCAGGTGGCCGCCTCCGACTGTATCGAGCAGCTTCTGCGGCAGTTGGGGGTCGTCAACCCCTTCACGGTCCATCACAGTTAGTGGCAGCTCGCCCATTTCCAGTGGCTTCCCGGTAGTGTGGTCCCACGCCGCGAAGGGGAATGCGGTCCCGCCCCGCAGACCCCAGCCGTGGGTAAAGCCAAGCGAGGAGTCGTAGCAGTAGCCGGCCGCCGCTTGCGCGGGCCAGCTATCCCCGACGGTGAAACGTAGCCAGTGCTGTCGCACCCCCATCGCATTCTCCATTTCTTGTCGCTCGGTCGCTGCTAGTTCTGTCCGCTCCAGTCCGGCACAGGATCCGTGAACGCCTACCTCCTGTCCCGCGGCGCGCAGTGCGTCCACCTGCTGCCGGTCGCGCCTGTGCTGTAGCGTGAAGGGCGTATCGAACCGGTGTCGCTGCCGCGGAATCACGAACCAGGTTGAGTCGAACCCGAGCTCCTGCTCAAGCTCAAGGATGTCATCGAAGCGCCACCACGGCTCCGTACCGCCGAGATATTCGCGCAGCGCCTGCAGCCTCCCTATTCGCGCCGGTCTGCCGCGTCCTAGCAGGTAGCTGCCGAGCGTCGCCAGCCGCCATTTGCGCACATGGTCGATGTCGTGGCTACCACTGCACGCCAGCGCAGCACCTCCAGGCCAGCACGCAATGCGTACTAGTGGGAAACCGCGCTCAGCAGCGCGCGCCTCGGCAAGCGGCAGCAGCTCGCGCGCCCAGCGGTCGAGCGCCGGCGTATGCCGCAGCTCCCAGCTAAGGCTGCCTGTCGGATCCCAGCGCCCATATTCGTCGTGTGGCCCGGAGAGTTCTTCACAGCGCGCCAGCCACCAGCCGGCCGCCTCAGCGGGCGACCACACCCCGTCGGCGAGGTGGCACCCGTCCACGACTGTTAGCCGCCCCGCGCCCGCGTATGCCGGTTGCGGTTCCAACTGCGGTGCTGCGTAACCGGGAATCCCGGCAACCGCCAGCAGGTGGCACAAGCCGTGCTGGTGTAGTGCTTCCATGGGTTTCCACAATAGAGGCGTTTAAAGAGCAATCCTCTATGTCAATGTATGCGGGTGCTGCACCTGAACAGTCCTGCCAAAGTAGGTTGGGTGCTGGCCCAGGCTCAGCGGCGACTAGGGGTGGAAGCAACGGTGGTTCTGACCCATTCTCGCCACTGGCATCACTACTATGATGTGGATCTGACCAGCTATGATACTTCCACTCTGTCCGGGAAGTATAGCGTGGGGCGAGAACTGCTAGGGCTGGTGCGGAGTTGTGACTTGCTCCACTACCACGGCGCTCCTATTAGTCGAGGTTACCGCGACCTGCTAATCTGGGCGGTGGGGCTGGGCAAGCCGGTGTTTCTACATCATCACGGTAGTGAGGTAAGAGAACAACAGTATCCTTGGCTTGCCAGTCGCCTGAGCCGGCATCGTTTCGTCAGTACTCCTGATCTGCTGTCTTGGGTGCCAGCCGCTGAGTGGATTCCCAACCCCGTGCTACTGGAGCAGCTGCCACGAACCGCGCCACCAGCCAGCGAGCGGCCGTTACTGGTCCATGTCCCCACCGACCGGGAAGTGAAGAACACGGAGGCGGTCCTGGCCGCTGTTGCAGAACTGCGACAGCGTGACATTGAGTTTGACTTTCGGTTGGTGGAGAATTGCACCCACCAAGAAACCATCGCAGCGCTGCAACAGGCTGATATTGTGGTGGACTGGGTCAATCCCCGCTTCGGCATCTACGGGGTCCTTTCAATCGAGGCCATGGCTCTGGGCAGGCCGGTAGTATGTACCCTGAACCCTGGCCTGTACGAGGAGTCTGAACTGCCGGTGATACCTGCTTCACCCACCGAACTGGCGGGAGTGCTGCAGCACCTTATCGCGGCGCCGGAAAGCCGGAAGCGGATTGGCGTTGCCGGAAGACAATTTGTCCTGAAGCACCACAATCCAGACCAGGTCGCACTCCGGGTGTTGAGGGCTTACCGGGAATGGGCATAAGTTCTCAGCATCATCCAGGCTGCTCGGTGCAGCAATGTAAAGACCGGAGATTCACGACCGACGGGCAGTCCCAGATTTCCCCGCAGGGAAAACATGATTCTCGAACGGTTCAGGAATGAAACATGTTCTTTCACCAGCCCGGCCCGTTTTTTGAGGATTTCACCATGAACTTTATTTGAGAGATGTTCGGTTTCCGGAGTACCGAAGCCGTAGTGCGCCAGCCGGAGGGCATACTCTGGGGGAGCGTGGATAGTGTGATAATTTATCTTGGTTACCGAACTCCACATACTAGCCGGATGATGAACTACCAGTGGGACTCCCGCCTCTTTCCGGCAGATTACGCGGCGAAAGCCCCTTTTGAACCTGACCGGCCCCCTGGGCACTGGGATTTCAAGCAGTAACGCTTCCCTCTTCAGCGTCGCAGACAGCAGCTGTCGGTGGACCATCTCAAGTCGCCGATAGAGGTTCAGGAATTGGCTGTCGCTGCAGCTATCTCCCGAATTCCACCGGTCCCGCACGCTCCGTATGTCTCGCAGCAGCCGGACCCAGTGGGGCTGCAGGACAATACCGGCGCTGTTGCAGAGTTTCTCGGAATGCGTCAGTGACCATAATCTGGTAAGCCAGCCCCGCTTGTCAAGAACTCCACTAGTCTTTACAATACTGTGCTGGAGCAGGCGACTGAGGGTGAAATCGACTAGGTACACCAGAGCAAGCGCAGCCTGCTCCTCTTCAGCGGGGGGCTTTACCATCTGCGCCAGAGGTTCACCCCAGCGGTCCTGTAGGGTGCTAATTGGGAAGATGTAATTTAGTTCTCCAAGCAGAGATTTTGGCACTACTATCGGTCCATGGATGAATATCCCTCTTTCTCTGGCTCTAGCCGAGATATCGAGCCCGGGTATTTCTCTGACCCGCACCTGCTCTTCCACGACGCAGATAATGTCCAGGTCGGACAGACCCGGGGCCCCGACAGATCCCATAGTCATGACCGAAAGTAGGCCCCGGACCCCGTTCACCCTCTGCAGATAGCGCTCCAGCTCGTCCTCATAGGCCTCCATTGGCAGGAACCGGGGCTGATTAACGATCAGCATCGCCCTGTCTCCTGACCAGCTCTCTGGCCAGCACGACTGTATGAGGCATTATTTCATGGGTCAGAACATTCTTGACACTATCATCGTGATATAACTGCCTTACCAGTTCCAGCCCTCCCTTTACCCGGCAGCCCAGTTGCGCAGCCCTGAAGGTCCTGTCCGGGGCAGGTGGCCACTCTTGCCGGAGCGCACTAGCAGCCCTGATGGGAAGGGCAGCTGGACCGAATTCCTTGTAGAAAGGATTGAATGATTGTGCCTTGAACATCGGCGTTCCTGCATCGCCGCAGTAGAGTGTCGGGATTAGCATCAGGTTACTGAGATACCTTTTCATGGAATACATGGTGAATCCCCGGTTGAAATAGCTTACAGCTTCGTTGAGACGGTTTGCTGTCCTGAGCGCTGCATGCCTCCGGTAATCCGGGAAAGGCAAGGGCTGGAAACAGAGCTCGACCGGTTCCATTGCCCATGCATGCCGGTACGCTGTGACCGGAAGGATGTCTTCGGGATAATTATCTGTCAGATTCTGCCACAGAAAGAATGGTCCATGATGTTGCAGAGGGTCTACCGACAGCACCACCGGCAACAGCTCATTCCGCAACCACTTGCGCAGTCTGGTCATCCGTCGTGGAGCTTGAAGCAGCGTGTCCTCAAGGAGCAGGGTCAAATCGAGGTCACTGTAACTGGTGCAGGTCCAGTCACCATAGCTTCCATGCACAATGAGGTTCTCAACTAGCTTTTCCCGCTTCGCCTGCAGCCATGCACGTCTCAGTTTTCCGTACCATGGTGGCCAGTCCGTGCCAGTCAGAGCGGGGACATCAACGCTAATGCCCTCGGCAGTGTCATCGTGAATTTTTTTTATGCAGACGGGCGCCGTACCATAATTCAGGTAGTTGGCAATTCTATAGTAGTCCCCGGAATTCCTGATTTCCCGGGAGATTGCGTGATTTTCAGGTAGTTGCAACACCGTCATTGAAGAGCACTTCCGGCACAGGATTGTGATGGAGCAGGATTCCCTAAAAAGGGTGTCCCCCGGTCGTAACGGGCACCATCATTAGTCCGGGCCCTGACCCTGACCGGGAGACGTGTGCGACGCCTGGGTTGTCCCATCCATCATGAATCCGGTGGGGACCCTAGAGGCGTCATTTGCGCGGCCGTTTGCACTCCACTTCATGTGTCGGCAGAGCCTTCGACAGCCGCTTGGTTCCAGTGGCTTGAGGATATAATAGCTGCGGTCCCCCGTCGTAAATTGAAGCACGACGCCGACGTCGCGCTTTAATCCGGGGGGGGATGGCGCCGCGTGTCCGATAACGAGACGGAACTGCAGCAGTTGGTCGACACGTTGGCCCAAGTCGAGCAGCAGATACACGCATGGGAAGCGCAGCTGGAAACGCTGGCCACCGTGCGAACTGAAATCTGGCAGGCACGCACCAGCCTAGACGGGTTGCGGCAGGAGTCTGAAGGGCACGAGATGCTTGTTCCTGTTGGTTACAACACATCACTTTTTGCGACCCTCGGTTCCAAGGAACGGGTGCTGACTGGGCTCGGCTCGCGAGTTTACATGGAAGCTTCGTTAGATGAGGCGTTGGAACGGCTACAGACACGGCTGGAGGAAGTAGAAAAGGCGACACGCAACTACCACGAGTCACTGGCGCAGCTACAGAATCAGCATGCGCAACTGCGCCAGCGCGCCGAGGTGCTCTACGCGCAGGCCGAGGCAGTAAAGGATAGCGGCTCAGACTTCCTGATTCCAGGAGGTAGGTGATGTTCAAGTCATTGCGTGATCGCTTCCGGCGCGCCAGTAAGCAAGCGGAAGCGGAAATTGAGCCACAACTTGATCTGAGCTACGAAGCCTACCGCCCCGAGGAGCGCGAGAAGGGCGCCGTCATCCAAGAAAAGCATCTCGAGAATGTGATGTGGGAACTGGAGCTGGCGTTGCTCGAGAGCGACGTTGCGATGGAGGCGGTCAAGGCTCTGAAAGTGAAGCTGCAACAGCGGCTAGTCGGCCTACGTGTCGCCTCGCGGGGAGAAATCTCACCAACCATCGAGAAAGCGCTCAAGGCGAGCCTCGTCGAGCTGCTCTCGCTCGAGAGTTTCGACCCACAGCGTTTGTTAGTACAGAATGCCAGCCCATTGGTGGTCGCTTTCGTCGGCGTAAATGGTACTGGAAAAACAACGACCATAGCGCGACTGGCGCACTGGCTACAGACGCAGGGGCGTAGCGTCGTGTTTGCGGCAGCTGACACGTTCCGTGCGGGCGCTATCGAGCAGCTGGAGGTTCACGCCAACAGGCTGGGGTGCAAGTTCATCGCACATCAGACGGGCGGCGACCCAGCTGCAGTCGCGTTCGACGCCGTCGCTCATGCCAGGGCAAAGCACCGCGACGTGGTGCTGATAGATACTGCAGGTCGGATGCAGACTAATACCAATCTGATGGATGAGATGGCTAAAATCCAGCGCGTCGCAAAGCCCGACTTAATAATTTTTGTCGGCGATGCGCTCGCTGGCAACGATGCGGTCGAGCAGGCGAGGCAATTCCACGCGACGGTCGGAATTGATGCAGTCATCCTAACCAAATTGGACGTCGATGCTAAGGGTGGCGCCGCTCTCTCGATTGCGAATGCCATCGGCCGCCCTATAGCTTTTGTTGGCATTGGGCAGGACTACGAGGACCTTATGCCATTCGACGCGGCTTGGATAGTCGAGCGGATATTCGCCGCATGATAATCTACGAGGTCAATCTCACAGTCGCCCCTGACTCAGCTGATGAATACGCGGCGTGGCTGCGGCCGCACGTCGCACATATTCTTGAGATCGATGGCTTCCTTGGTGCCGAGTGGCTTGAGCGCGATACGGCGTCCGACGGCAGCGACGCCGACAAGATACGCTGGACTATTCACTACCGGTTGCGCGATCGCGCTGCACTCAAGGCATACCAGCGCGACCATGCACCTGCATTGATTAGTGAGGGACTGGACAAGTTCGGAGAGCATCTCACGGCGACTCGGCGGGTGCTGCAACCCGCAGGAAATCTTCAGCCCCAGCCGAAGTAAGGGTAGCGAATTATGTTGCGCAGTGTACGCGCAATCGGACGCCGTTTACCGAGTCCCCCGGGTGTCACTCCCAGAAATAGGTCTGCAAAGATTTCGCACGTCTGCTGGTCACGGGTGCCATAGTAGACCATCCGCTCCGGGAATTTCAGTGCCAGTTTGGCAAAGAAAGCGAGGTCCTTCAGCTCTTGCCCGAAAGTACGATACCATGCCCGGTGGTAGCTGTCGAGCGCCTGTTGTGAAAAGTCACCACTCGCTAGTGCCTGCTGGATGGTTTCGACCGCCAGTTTGCCAGCGTGCATGCCGTAGTAGATGCCCTCGCCAGATAGTGGTGAGACCATCCCGGCCGAGTCACCGACAATCAGTGTCCGTTCCATCGTAGTCGCACGCAGCGGGCCAGCGAGCGGCAGCGGCGCACCTTTCACTGGCGGGTCCGGGTCTTTCTTGGGGAAGTAACCGTCTTTTCGCAGTAGTTCCAGGTAGTTCATCCATATTTCGCGCACATTGATGGACTTGATGGTGCGGTTGTAACCTCCAAAGCCAATGTTCAGGGTGGTGTCCTTCGGGAAGACCCACCCGTAGCCCTCAATACCAGCCGGCCGGAAGTGGACCAGTAGCGACCTTTTCTGGCCGTATGCCCGTTCCATGAATTCACGACCAACATCAGGCTCCCACATCAGCGCAGTGCCAATTTCCCCATCATTCCAGGGTCGAACTCCTCGAGTTTTGCGTACCATTTGCGCTAGTTTGTCGTTAGGACCCATTGCACCGATGGCCATCTGCGCCCGCAGGTCGCCCTTGGTCGTTGAGACCTTAACGCCGCCGTTGAACTGAACGTCGCTGACTCTGGTATCTGTGAATATCTCGGCACCGGCTTCGCGCGCGGCTTCTAGCAATGCATTGTCGAACACCTCACGCCGGATGTTCCAGGGAGTGTTGGACCCGAAGTCAAAGTCGATGCGGTATTTCATTGACGGTGAGTAGAGCTGCACATCTTGCGAGGGACACTCGATGATTGGCTCGATATAGGGCGCCAGTTCAGGCAGTTCACTCAGGACACGCGGCGTCAGTAACCCACCACATGCCTTGTCGCGTGGGAACTTGGCACGGTCAACCAGTGCGACACGCAATCCTGCCTTTGCAGCGTAGAAAGCGGTGGTAGAACCGCTTGGCCCACCTCCGCAGACGATGACATCATAGTTACTCATGACTCACACACCCAGTCTCGGTAGGGTGTGTGCGCAGCCTCCCACGGCAGCGCGACGATGGCGGGCAGAGAATAGGGGTGATTTTCCTTGATGAACTGCTCCAGCCGAGGCCATTTCTCGCGCCCACACTTTAGCAGTAGCAAATGCTCAGTATCGTCGCGCAGTTCACCTTCCCAGCGGTACATCGTACGCACCGGCCAGAAGTTGACACATGCCGCCAGACCAGCCTCAAGCGCACCGTGCGCCAGTTTTTCGGCGGTATCCTCGTCAGGGACAGTGGTGTAGACGGTCAGTGCCACGCGCGGCGCATCCGGGGATGCTTAAATAGACCCCGTTTCGTAGCGCGCAGCCCCTGTGAATAATGAGGACTTCGGTCTGAAGGAGGAAGTATGGCAAACCCGATTTACGTAACCTATGAGGCTCCCAAGGAGCTAAGCGAGAAGGCGTACCTGGCCGTCGAGGCCGCGCGTGACACTGGCAAAATCCACAAGGGTGCTAACGAAGTGACTAAGCGGGTCGAGCGCAGTCAGGCCAAGCTGGTCGTGATGGCGCTCGACATCAGTCCGCCCGAGATCCTGGCGCACATGCCAATGCTATGCGCGGAGAAGGATATCCCTTACACCTACGTCCCCTCGAAGGAAGAGCTGGGCAAGGCGTCTGGACTAAAAGTGCCGACCGCTGCAGTAGCGGTCTCCAATATTGGCAAGAAAAAGGCATCATTGACCGAAGTCACCAAGGCAATTGCCTCAGCGCAGAAGGCATGATCGAGGGCATCCCTGCACAGGTAGTCGAGGTGTTGGGCCGTACTGGCATGCGCGGAGAGGCCAGTTCAGTCAAGGTGCGCGTACTCGACGGCAACGACCGGGGCCGCATCATCCGTCGCAATGTTCTGGGGCCAATCGAGGTCGGCGATATGCTACTGCTGATGGACTCTTCGCGTGAAGCGAAAGCTCTGGATCGCAAGAGGTAAGTATGGCGGAACTGCGAAACTGTTCTTTTTGCGGCAAACGCATTCTGCCCGGAACAGGAATGCTTTATGTGCGCAAGACCGGCCAGACCATGGACTTCTGTAGTTCCAAGTGCCGCAGGAACCTAGTCGATCTGAAGCGCGTTCCAGGACGCACCGGGTGGACCGGGAAGTCTCGCAAAGCGAAGAAATGACCGAACGTACCTTCTTCATGCTAAAGCCGGACGCGGTCCGACGCGGACTGGTCGAGCACATTCTACAGCGCCTAGATGATGCGAGCCTTCGGATGGTCGCCAAGCAACAGCTCGTTGTGAACAAAGCACAGTCCGGGGCGCTTTACACTGAACACGAGGGCAAGCCGTTCTACGACAGCCTCCTCACCTACATCCATTCTGGACCGGTGCTTGTGACTGTTTGGGAAGGATCGGGAGCAGTTGCGCTGGTACGTAAGCTGATTGGTGCGACTAATCCCACTGATGCAGCACCAGGAACCATCCGCGGTGACTTTGGACTGGCGATAGACGAGAACGTTGTCCACGGTTCCGACTCGGTGCAGAGCGCAGAACGTGAAATTCCGATTTTCTTTCCCGGACTGGACTAGCTTTTTACGGCTCCGGGCATCGGTGGGCGATGACCTCCCCGCAAGAACTCAACGTCGCAGTGTTGCGCATCGAGGGTACCAACTGCGAGGACGAGGCTGCAGCGGCGTTCAGCCAGCTTGGCTGCAATACCGAGCAGGTGCACCTGAAACAGCTTCTGGCCGAGGCAAAACCACACCGCCAGCTGGCAGACTACGACGCGCTTTTCATCCCAGGTGGCTTCTCCGCTGGCGACTACGTACGAGCAGGAGCCATCTTCGCAGCGCGACTGCGAGCAGGTTTACATGACTCACTCGATGACTATATAAATTCTGGAGCCCCAGTTTTAGGAGTTTGCAATGGCTTCCAGATCCTTGTCGAGACTGGCGCACTGCCAGGCACTCCGGATGGCCTGAGTAAAGATCCGCAGGCAGTGTTGCACACCAACGACTCGGATCGTTTCGAGTGCCGCACGGTGATGTTACGCGTTGAGGGTAACGGTGACAGCCCGTTCACGTCGTACTACGAGCCAGGGCAGGTAATTGCGGTCCCGAACGCGCACGCAGAAGGGAAGCTGCAGCTGCCTGACGCTCGGCTCAATGCCTTGGAGCAGTCCGGACAAGTGGCTTTCCGTTACTGCGACCCGGAAGGCAAGACCGGCGCTGGCTACCCCTGGAATCCCAACGGTGCGCCAGGAGACATTGCCGGAATCACCAATCCACGCGGTAATGTACTGGGTATGATGCCACACCCCGAACGGGTTTTCCACGGCTGGCAGCATTCCGACTGGTCTGGCAATGGTCGCGACCCGGCTGGGCCGGGCGACGGACGACTGCTGTTCGAAGGCGTCGTCAGGCACCTGTGTCGCTGAGCGATATAGAGGTGGCAGCTGCCGCTGCAAAGGCGGGTGCTAAGGCTATCCACGCCGGTTTTGGTAATCCACAGCAGGTCGAGCTGAAGGGACCGGTCGATCTTGTGACAGAAACTGATCGTGCTACGGAGGCGATAGTCATTGAGGTGCTTGAAAGAGAACGACCGCAGGATGGTATCCGGGCAGAAGAGGGAACTGAACGTTCCGGTAGCAGGACTTGGGTTGTAGATCCAATTGATGGGACGACCAATTTCGTGCATGCAGTTCCGCATTGCTGTAGCACGCTGGCTCTGTTGGATGAGGGGGAAATCATTGCCGGTGCTACTGCCAACCCCTTTACTGATGAACTTTTTCTGGCTGCACGAGGTGAGGGTGCATGGCTTGAATCGGGAGGCCTACGTCGTAAGTTATCCGTGAGCAAGAACACAGAATTCGTAAATGGTATGTTCGTAACCGGTTTCCCTTATAATCGCGAGGGGGCAGGTTATCAGCGGATAGCCTCAACTTGGGACAAACTGTCCTCTATTTCGCGCGCTACGCGTCGGACAGGTTCCGCTGCCCTCGACATTGCCTATGTTGCGGCGGGCAGGTATGACGGCTACGTGGTCTCAGGTGCAAAAGTCTGGGATATCGCGGCCGGAATCCTAATGGTTGTAGAGGCGGGCGGATGTATTTGCGATTTGACAGGCGACGTGTGGGGCATTGACAGTGCAGGATGCATCGCCAGTAACGGTATGCTGCACGATTCGTTGCTGGAGCTGGTTTTGGAAGGCTAGGAGACTGACAGGCTAGACCCAAATAGCGGTGCCGCACTCGGCAGTATGGATTTGGCTTCATGCTTCATACTCAACAATGGTGTCGAGATTCCTGCATTGGGTCTTGGTGTTTTCCAGGCCGAGCCCGGTCAGGAGACACACGACGCGGTGCTGCACGCACTTGAGACAGGATACCGGCACATAGATACGGCTCGTGTATACCGTAACGAACGTGCCGTTGGTGATGCACTGCGCGAGAGCAGTGTCCCGCGCAGCGAATTGTTCGTGACTACCAAGCTCTGGAACGGAGATCAGGGTTTCGAAAAGACACTGGCGGCGTGCGATGCGAGCCTGAACCGACTGGTGCTCGACTTCATCGATCTGTATCTTATCCACTGGCCTGTGGAAGAACTGCGCAGCGAGTCGTGGAGCGCGCTGGAGCAACTTTTTGAGGAAGGCAAGTGTCGTGCCATTGGTGTCAGCAACTATACAGTGCGCCATCTGGAAGAGCTGCTCGCAGAGTGCAGCGTTGTGCCCGCGGTTAACCAGGTCGAGTTCTCACCCTACACCTTTCAGGTCAAGCTGCTTGATTACTGCCGCAGCCATGGCATCCAGCTCGAATCCTACAGTCCACTCACTAAGGGTCTAAAACTCGACGACCCATATTTAAGTGAAATCTCTGCAAACTACAGCCGCACACCGGCGCAGCTGCTGCTGCGCTGGTGCCTGGAGCTCCAAGTTGTGACTATCCCAAAATCTGTTACTCCGGCTCGAATCGAGGAAAATGCGCGTGTCTTTGACTTTGAGATTGCCGCTGAGGATATGCACAAGCTCAATTCACTCGACCAGAATCTGCGAACTGGATGGGATCCGACTGATGCACCCTGATTTTTGTATGCATATTGCATAATAATACATAATGCATACATTTTTATATGGTGCTGTCTAGGATTGCTTATGCAAGATTACACGTCGATACGAGTCACGAAGGAAGTGCACCAGCAGCTACAGGGCTATGCAGATTCGTGCTACGACGGCCTTTCACTCACCGCCGTGCTGGGCCAGTTGCTTGCTGACTTGGGCGAGGGGCATGTCCGCTTCCCCGAATATGGTCTGTTCCAGTGCCCTGCTCACCGTCGCGAGCAGTTACGCGCTGCAGTTGGTGCACTTTCAGCAGCTAGAGTAGAAAATGTGTCCGGACAGGTGGGTGCATTACCAGCTAATCCTTACACGCGCGTCGAGAAGGACACAATGGGTGAGATGGAGGTACCACGCGGTGCATTGTGGGGTGCTTCGACGCAACGCGCCGTGTTAAATTTCCCAGTTAGCGGCCTGCGCATGGGTCGCAGCTTCATCCGCGCTCTGGGCTACATCAAGATAGCTGCTGCACGCGCTAATCGAAAGTTGGGACTTCTCGATGTTAAGACGGCGGAAGCAGTAGTGCAGGCTGCACTGGCTGTTGCGAACGGCGAGCATGATGATCACTTCCCAATTGACGTGTTCCAGACTGGTTCTGGGACTTCAAGCAATATGAATGCCAACGAGGTCATTGCCCGGCTGGCAAGTGAATCGCTTGATGCTAGAGTACATCCGAATGACCACGTTAACTTGGGACAGAGCTCCAATGATGTTGTTCCGACCGCACTGCACCTGTCGGCAATGTTCGAGTTGCATGGGCTGCTGCTGCCAGCGTTGCTGGCGCTACAGAAGGCGCTTGAAGAGAAAGCGACGGACTTTCATGATGTCATCAAGACCGGCCGTACGCACCTGATGGACGCTACTCCCATCCGGCTGGGGCAGGAGTTCCAGGGCTATGCTGGCCTTGCCGAGCGGGCGCTCGACCGGTTGCTGGTGGCGCAGGATGAGCTAACGCCGCTGGCGTTGGGTGGCACTGCGGTCGGCACTGGCGTCAACACCCACCCTGAGTTCGCGGGTCTGGCGTGCGAGGAGCTATCACAGTTGGCGGGAATTGACGTTCATGAGACTGACAACCACTTCCTGGCGCAGTCATCGCTCGACGGAGTACTCTCACTGAGTGGATCGTTACGCTGCCTGGCGGTGGCGTTGCAGAAGATCGCCAACGATATTCGCTGGCTCGGCTCTGGTCCACGCTGTGGTTTGGCGGAGCTGAAGCTGCCATCAGTGCAACCCGGCTCCTCCATCATGCCGGGCAAGGTCAATCCCGTAATCCCTGAGGCTGTCATCCAGGCGTCGGCGCAGGCGATTGCCTGCGACACTGCACTTCTACAGGCAGCACAGGGCGGCTACTTGGAACTGAATACGATGCTGCCACTTGCATCACACAATTTGTTGCAGGCCATCCAGTTGCTTGCCGCTTCCGCGACCATCTTCCGCGAGAAGTGTATTGCTGGCCTGGAGGCGACCGACCGTGGACCGGAGCTACTCCAGTCGGGACTTATGCTGGCCACTGCGCTCGCACCCGCGATCGGCTACGAGCAGGCTGCGAAGATCGCCAAGGCGGCGCACGCTTCCGGCCGCACCGTGCTGGAAGAAGCGCTGGAGCTCACTGACTTGCCTGAGCAGGAGCTGCGCGAATTACTCGACCCAGAACGGATGGTCGCGCCGGCATCCTAGACTCTTCCTTCAACAAGAGACTTCACGACCGCTGGATTTGCCAGCGTGCTGGTATCACCCAGGTCGCTGACGCCACCGCTAGCAATATTCCGGAGGATACGGCGCATGATTTTGCCGCTGCGTGTTTTGGGGAGACCATCCGTGAACTGAATTTTTTCGGGTGCCGCGTGCGGCCCAATATTTGCGCGTACTTGTTTCACGATTTCTGTCTGTGTTGAGTCGGTTGGCTCTTGCCCAGTGCGCAGTGTTACGAAGGCGTAGATTCCCTGTCCTTTGATGTCATGCGGATAACCGACGACAGCAGCCTCGGCGACCGCGGAATGGCCACCGATGGCCCCCTCTATTTCCGCCGTGCCTAAATTGTGGCCGCTGACAATAATCACGTCGTCGACACGACCGGTAATCCAGTAGTAACCGTCCTTGTCGCGGCGACACCCATCTCCCGAAAAATACCTGCCTGGGAAGCGCGCGAAGTAAGTATCGAAAAATCTTTGCTGATCACCATAGATGGTGCGCATCTGTCCCGGCCACGACTCCTCAATACAGAGGTTGCCACTGACGTCATTGCCCTCGAGCAGATCACCCTCGTCGTTTACTAGAGCTGGTTTTATGCCGAAGAAGGGCAGTGTGGCGCTGCCGGGCTTTGTCGGGGTGGCTCCAGGCAGTGGTGTAATCAGAATGCCGCCTGTTTCTGTCTGCCACCAGGTATCGACAATCGGGCAGCGTCCCTCCCCGATGGTTTCGCGATACCACATCCATTCCGGCTTCTTGATAGGCTCGCCAACGGTCCCGAGCAATCGTAGGCTGGAGCGGTCGTGCTGCTGCGGCCACGTATCACCCTCTTTCATCAGCGCGCGCAGCGCGGTCGGCGCAGTGTAGAATATGTTAACGTGATGTTTGGCGACCACCTGCCAGAAGCGGCCAAAATCGGGGTAGTTGGGCACCCCCTCGAACATAAGTGTCACGGCGCGGTTGGCGAGCGGTCCATAGATAATGTAGGAGTGGCCAGTAATCCAACCGATGTCAGCTGTGCACCAGTAGATGTCGCCGGGATGGTAGTCGAAGATGTAGTGGTGACTCGTCGCTACGTATACCAGATAGCCGCCAGTGGTGTGCAAAACTCCTTTCGGCTTGCCGGTACTGCCGGAAGTGTAGAGAATAAAGAGTGGATCCTCGGCATCCATCGGCTCCGGTGCACACTCGGCGTCAGCGGTGCCGAGAGCATTGTGCCACCAGACATCGCGCCCGTCGGCCATTGCGACCGTGCCACCAGTGCGTCGCACCACCAGCATGTGTTCGATGCTTGGAGTTTGCGTGATTGCCATGTCGGCGTTTGCCTTCATTGGGATATCCTGCTTGGTGCCGCGCACACCAGTATCCTGCGTGATAATCAGTTTACACTCGGAATCATTGATGCGCGAAATCAGGCTTTCGGCTGAGAAGGCGCCGAAGACAATGGAATGCACTGCGCCAATCCGTGCACACGCCAGCATTGCAATGGCAAGCTCGGGCACCATCTGCAGGTAGATGCAGACGCGGTCACCCTTACCGATGCCCAATACCTTGAGTGCGTTGGCGGCGCGCTGCACCTCGGTGTGCAGCTCGGTGTAACTGAAGCTGCGGCTCTCGTCGGGGTCGTTACCTTCCCAGACAATGGCATTTGCATCACCGTGGCCGGCTTCCACGTGGCGGTCGACGCAGTTGTAGCAGGCGTTGAGCTTCCCCCCCTCGAACCACGCGATTTTCGCTGTGCGGTAGTCGCAGTTACGTACGCGGTCCCACTTGCGAGACCAGCTAATACGCTGCGCCTGTTCGGCCCAGAAGCCTTCGGGGTCGCTGACTGATTCGCCGTAGAGTTTCTGGTACGTATCAAGGCTGGAAATGTGTGCCCGTTCCGAAGTTGCTTTCGGGGGGGGGAATACCTTCACCATCTCTCTCACCGTGAGGCAACGCACTTCCGGTCGCTTAAGAAGTGTGCGTCGCGCAAATAGCATAACTGGCCGTCGCTGCCGCGCCGTGCAGCAATGTCTGAAATGCGGCGCTTCGCCGCCGCTCGCGCGAAGCATGTGCCACGCTTGTTTCGCCGCCGCCTATAGCCCGGCCGAGCTCCCGCAGGCGGTGCAGTTCATCTGCTGCCGCCACTGTTCGGCGCGTGAAGTGCCTGGCGGCTGGGAGCTGCACGACTCGTCGGTGGACGCGGCTGAGGCAGCGCTGCGTGGGGCGCCTTCATGGGCGAATGGTTTGAGGGGGAACCAGCTCGAGTTCGAGCTGCGCAAGCTCGACCCTCACCGCTTTCGCGCCAGCGGAAGCGCGAGTGGCACGCTCGATGGCGTTGCGCTCGAGCAGCAATTCGAGCGTGATATTCTGCTCGAGTTCCGTGCCTGCACCAGCTGTTCGCGACAAGCGGGAGGATACTACGAGGCGACGCTCCAGCTGCGGACTCCCCGTCAGGTGGTGCTGAAGGCAGCGGTCGCTCGCGTCCACGCTGCACTCGAGGAGGGTGCACCAGAGTTCTTTGCCACTGAGGACGGGCCAGTGCGTGGTGGGCACGACTTTCAGCTCTCGTCGACTGACCGTGCACGGGCACTGTCGCGTGCGCTGCTGCTGGCACTAGGTGGCGAAGTCAAGGAAAGCTCGTCGCTGGTTGGCCGTCGCGAAGGTCGTGATCTGCTGCGCCACACGTTCGGCGTGCGCCTGCCACCAGTCCTGGCGGAAGATGCCGTAATCCACGATGGTGTGGTCTGGCGCGTCGCTGCCATCGAGCGGCAACGCGCTCGGCTCCACTGCGCTTCGGAAACGCGGCCAGATTGGAAGCCGAAGCTCTCTGAGCTAGAGGCGGCGCGCCGACTGGAGGAGGAGCGCGAGGGGCAGGTTGTGAGCCGGCGCAGCCGTGAGTTGCAGCTGCTTGACCCGTTCACGCTGCGTACGGTTGAGGCACGCGCGCCGGCAAAGTGGAACGGCAGCGTTACCGCAGTCCGTGATGGCGGTGACACGTTTTTCCTATGGAAGTGAGTATCAGCATGCAAAACAGTCTGTTTATGCTTCGAATTCTTCCAGCGTTGCCTGCCCACGCACCCTCTCACCTGGAATTGGGACCGGATATTCCTCGTTGATACAGCCGAGGCAGAGTTCTTCGTGTGGCTTGCCAACCGCGCGCACCAGTCCATCGATTGATATATAAGCAACAGAATCGGCGCCAACGTCACGCGTAATTTCTTTCATGCTCTTGCCGGGGGCGATGAATTCCTCCCGGCTGGGCATGTCGATACCGAGGTAGCAGGGCGAGATAATAGGTGGGCAGCCAACCCGCAGGTGCACTTCCTTGGCGCCCGCCTCGCGAACCCGCGCGACAATGCGGCGCGAGGTGTTGCCACGCACAATAGAATCGTCAATCAGTACTACCCTTTTCCCTTCCAGAAACTCGCGTATTGGATTAAGCTTCTCGTTGATGGTCGCCTTGCGTTGCGCGTCATGGGGCTGAATGAACGAACGCCAGACGTAGCGGTTCTTGATGAGCCCCTCGCGGTACGGAATTCCCGCTGCTTCAGCGAAGCCGAGTGCGTGGGCAATTCCGGAATCGGGTACTGGCACTACAAGATCGGCCTCGACCGGATGTTCTTGCCACAGCTGCCGTCCCAGTTCCTGGCGGACAGAGTATGCAAGCGTCCCGTCCATGCGCGAATCAGGACGCGCGAAGTAGACGTACTCGAACATGCAGAAGGCGTGCTCGCCGCCGCTCGGGGGCGGGTGCGAAACGACGCCGCTCGGCGTCAGCTGGACAATCTCGCCCGGCGTGATGTCTCGCACAAACGTGGCGCCTATCGCATCGAGCGCGACACTCTCCGATGCAACGATATGGCCGTCGGGCAGTTCGCCGAGGCAGAGCGGCTTGATGCCGAGCGGGTCGCGGAAGGCGAAGAGCTCGTCGTTATGTAGCATCGCAATCGAGTAGCTGCCGACCATGCGCCCCATCGCCTCGCGGATGGCACCGATCATCGAGCCTGCGTGCGGCAGCCGGTGCGCAATTAGCCGCACGATGATTTCCGAGTCGGTGTCCGACATGAACGCAGCACCCTCGGTTTCCCAGTGCTCGCGCAGCTCCTGCTGGTTGGAGATGGTGCCGTTGTGCGCCAGGCTCAATTCCCCAGTCGCAAAGCTGGCGGTGATTGGCTGCGCGTTACGCAGCGAGGAGCCTCCTGCCGTCGAGTAGCGTACATGGCCGATGCCGGTCACGGCGTCGTGGAAGCGCGTCTCGAAGTTGGTGAGTGCTTCCGCGACCAGTCCCATCCCGCGCCGCGTCAGGTGTTCGCCGTCGAAGAGCGCGACGCCGGCCGATTCCTGCCCACGGTGCTGAAGTGCTCTGAGGCCAATCAGCAGGTTGTGCAACGCTGGTGTTGTAGTGGAAATACCAACGACGCCGCACGCCTCCCGCATGGGCATCAGTGTGACTTGGCCCAGCTGTAGCTGCGCAGGCGCGCGGAGTCGCCAAATCCGCAAGCGGCACAGCGCTTCTTGCGAACGTGGTAAGCGTGACGGCCACAGCGTCGGCACAGGATGTGGGTCTTCTTCTGCCGCTTGCCGAAAGACGCTGTACCCTTGCTCATGCTGTTTCACCAAAATCCGCGGCACATGACCGCAGAGAGACGGCGGACTTGGGTCGCTTATTAAAGAATTTACTCGCTCCTGCCGAGCCCAATAGCGCGATACTCGATGCCCGCATCACGCAACGCTTTGGCATCCAACGCACGTCGGCCATCAAGCACTAGCGGGCGTGCCATGCGCTCCTTGAAGGTGGCTGGGGCAAGCATAGCATACTCGGGCCACTCTGTCATTAGGATGGCGCAGTCGGCGTTGTCGAGCGCCGCTTCCGCGGAGGCGGCAATTTCGATGCTGCACAGCGCGCTAAAATTGGCGGCCGCTTGCGGGTCGCAGCCGATAACGCTCGCCCCCTCATCGAGCAGCGCACGTGCTACTACTACGGCGCGCGCCTCGCGTACGTCGTCAGTATCTGGCTTGAATGCCAGACCGAGCAGTGCGACTCGCCTCCCCTTTAGCGAGCCTAGTGCGTCACGAACCCATTTCACTAGCAGTAGCGGTTGCGACTCATTGACTGCAAGCGTAGCGTCAAGCATCGCTGCTGGCAGTTTTTCGGCCGCAGCGGCAGTGAGCAGAGCTTTGACGTCCTTAGGAAAGCAGGAGCCGCCGAATCCCGCACCAGCGCGCAGGAAGCGAGGCGAAATCCGGTCGTCGAGCCCCATTCCCTCCGCGACGGTGGCGAAGTCAATGCCCCATGCCTCGCACAGGTTCGAGACCTCGTTGGCGTAGGATAACTTCGCAGCGAGGAACGCGTTGCTGGCATATTTCACCATTTCTGCCGTGCGGGGGTCGCACTCAAGCATCGGACACTTTACGTTGCCGTACAGTTCCCGCAGCAGTGTCAGGGCCAACTCATCCGCGGTGCCGATAACGATACGGTCAGGATTGAGTGCGTCCGACACAGCCGTGCCTTCACGCAGGAACTCTGGGTTCATCGCGAAGCCTAGACTGGCGCGGTCGCGCCCGCTGTGTTTGAGTACTTGCGGCAGCACCAGCTCTTCGGTCGTCCGCGGCAGGACGGTTGATTTCACAACGATTACATGCTCGCGCTCGCCCCTGTCGAGCGCGTTGCCGATGGTTGCTGCAGCTGACTTGACTTGCACCATGTCCATTGAGCCGTCTTCGCGTGATGGGGTGCCGACACAGACAAAGGTGAGGTCTGCGGCCGCAATCTCCGCAGTCATCTCGCCCGAGCCGCGCAGCTTCCCGGACGCCAGCCCAGCTTTCAGGAGCTCGGGCAGTCCTGGCTCGAAAATCGGGCACTTGCCCGTGTTGAGCGCTGCTACTCGCTCGGGCAGGATATCAAGGCAGACAACGTCGTGACCGGCGGCAGCAAAGGTGGCGCCGGTGACTAGCCCGACGTAGCCAGTACCCATGACTGCGATGCGCATCGTGTGCCCAGCAGGGGGTGCTAAAAGACCCCCTGTCGTTAAGGTCGCATGGTACAGTTTCACATTCGTCGCCGCCACCCGGTCAACAAGCGCGAGGTGCGCGCGCTGAACAGGGCATTGGAAGCAGTTCATAGTCTAGAATTCAGCTACCGCCCCGGCGAGGTGGAACTGGCGCAGTCCCCCAATGGACAGGCTCTGCTGCGCGACGGCCATGTCATTGCGCTTGAGTGGGGTGAGAGATGGCACCTCTCGGTACGCGGCCTGCTTGAAGTGACTCCGCCAGGCGGCTGGGTGCAGGTGGATATGGGCGCAGTCCCGTTCCTTCGTAACGGTGCCAATGTGATGGCGGCCGGAATCAATGGGACTGACGAGATAATAGAGTCAGGCGATTTGGTCTGGGTGCGCGACGAGATTCACCAGCGACCGCTTGCTATAGGTGAGGCTCTACTAGACGGCGCGGCCATGGTTGCAACAACACGTGGAAAGGCGGTGAAGACGCTGCACTACATCGGTGATAGCATCTGGCACCACGGCGACGATGATTGAGGCAACTTAAATATGGAAGCTAGTCTCGCGGGGGGCGTGGCTGCAAGGCACTGTCTGACGCTATTGCTAGCGCTACTGGTAGCAGCAGCGCTGGCGGGAGAAACTGATGCAGCTGAGGTGGAGGCCGCACTCTACCTAAAAGGAGACGCCGACAGCCAGTCCGATGGCGAGTTGGACCCGTTGACCCCAGGTTCGGAGATCTACAGCCGGGCACCGGTCAACAACACCCCCGGAGCATCCTACATCGAGGTGGCGGAATGGGCGTCGCCCGTGCTGGAGTTCGAGGCTAATGCCTCGGGAACCTGGACTGGCGAAGTAGTTGCGCACTCCTCAGCCGACATCAATATTCAGCTACAGTTCAGCCTGCTGGTCAATGGCGAGATAGTCGACCAGTTCGAGACATCCAACGAACAAGTTTCAATGAACGGCGATGTTGAGCTCTCCGGCAGTGGTAGCCTGCCTGCACAAACTTTCCCCACATCCGGTTTTAAGCTGCGTATTGAGAGCCGCTGGAGCTACAGTGGCCAACCGCCGCCACTGAGCCCGGAAGCCAACCCCGAGCTGCGCTACGGCTCTACCAGCGAGGATAATTACGACGGCCATCTCGTGTTACTGGTTGACCACGTCCGCGCCACTTTGGACGGTAATCCAGCACACGATAGTGCGGCGCGGCAGGTGGCGGTTCACACCTTAGTCGAGGATGCTTTTGGTGCCGAGTGGCTGCCGGAGGAGAAACAGGCATATACACTGCGCATGGGGCCGGCCGGCGCTTCACAGTGGGATGCGACCACTGACCGCATCACTGACGAAGACTCGCGGCTGGTGGTGAAGTTTGTCTGGTCGTACGATGGCCAAGAGGTCCCGCCTGGTGATAACGACTACAACCTGCACCTGAGCTTCAGTGACATGCTCAGTGAGGTAGGCTGGGATTTTAGCTTCAGCACCTCGCTTTACGTCGCGCCAGTGCCGGACATTGAACTGAGCGGTAGCACCACTGGGACCGTGGCACCGGGCGGCTCACGCGTCTATAGTGTCACCGCCACCAACACCGGTAATGGCGATGACACTTTCCGTTTCAGCACTGAGCTGACCGTGCCAGGCTGGGACGCGGCTTTGGACACAAGTGCTCTGAGTCTGGAAGCTGGCCAGTCGCAGACTGTCAAGCTAACCATTACCGCGCCCGATGACGCTGGGAACGGTGACCCGGACGGGACCCGACTCACCGCGGTCGCTGACAGTGACTCCGGCATCCACGACAGTCTGGAATTTAGCACCAGTGTGGTCGTCCCGCCGGCTGACTGGAGTTTCAGCCTGGTTGCCGACCCCAATGAAGACTGGGACGGCACCTACTACCTGATTCGCGACCGTGCACCGGTTACAGTGACGCTAACTCTGACTAATCAGGGCAACCAGAATAACGACTTCAGCTTGCAAACGCTTGTGTCTCCAGTAGGAGCCTTCAGCGCTACAGTACAGCCCTCTTACGTCTCCAGTGTCGCTCCTGGTGGATCGGAGCAGATGATAGTACAGATTGCGGTTATGGAAGATTTCCTTGGCAGTACCGGAGTTGTGACAATCGAGGCTAGCGGTAGCGGTAACGAGGTCGAACGAGCCGACCTAGACCTGCGGCTAGAGCAGAGCGGGAGCCTGAACCTGGGCACATCCAACCTGCAGCTCTCAGCCGAGCAGTCTGGTTCCGCGCACCACACGCTTATTGTTGCCAATTCTGGCCCACCACTACAGGTCTACTTCACTGTGAGCGGTCTGACCACCGCCGACGCTCCAGCTGTGGGCTGGGTATCATTCGTCGACCGCGAGGGCTCGCCCATCACTGGCGACTCACCGCAGGTGATGCTGCTGCTGCTAGGCACCGAGCAAGTGACGCTGGAAATCACAGTGCCGGCTAATGGCGAGGCGGGCGACTACGTTCTAGAGGTGTGGATGGTTAATCAGGAGCACAAGCGCATATCTGAGAAGCACACTTTCACAGTCACTGCCACTGCGGCGTCCGAAGTGACAAGCTCCAACCTGTTCCTCTACGGAATTATGGCGCTGCTGTTCGCTGGAATCGCTGGTGGGGGTTATTGGTACCTGTCACGCAGCGATGATGATGACGATGATGATGACGAGCCTGGAGCGGATGTGGAGCTCCCAGCGGTGGCGGCCGCCGCGACTGGGCCGGTAGCAGCTGTAACTACAGCTCCACTCGAGGCAGCGCCTGCCGCTGTTGCAGCCGTCGGGCCAGTGGCTACCGAGCCTAGGCAGGTTGCTGCCATACCCGCAGTTTCACCGGTGGAAGCTGTTCAACCAGCAGTTGTCGAGGCTGTAGCGGCTGCACCGGTCGCCGTCCAGCCAGTCGCGGCGCAGGCAGTAGCGGCTGCACCGGTGCCGGTTGAGGCACAACCAGTGATAGCGCAACCAGTGGTAGCGCAACCAGTAGTAGCGCAACCAGTAGTGGCGGAGGCGGTCGCGGTCGAACCAGTTGCAGCGCAGCCAGTGATTGTCAAGGCGCAGCCCCTCGAAGAAGAGGAGATGGAATTTGAGTAATTTCAGCTCCGGCCAAACTTTTATATCTGGGTAGGTGACATAAGGTTTACAACTTCAGGTTGTATACTGGAGCAAAAGATGACCCGCAGACACAATCCCGATGACTGGTTCAGTCAGGACTGGAACCTCGACGACTTGTTTGGCAGTCTGGACGCCGAGTTCAGGCGCATGCGCAGGACGATGGATGAGATGATGCGCGACGCAGCCGAAGGCAACTTGCCCGAGGCAGACCGCAAGTCACCTTTCGTCTGGGGTTTCAGCATGCGCACTGGCCCCGACGGCCGACCGCAGTTCGAGGAGTTCGGTAACACCAGTGATGGTCTCTTCGGTCCTAAGACCAACAAGGCAACGGTCGAGACGACCAGTCGCGAGCCGTTGACCGACACCAATGAAACCGAAGACGAAGTCGCCATCACTGTTGAGCTTCCTGGTGTCTCGAAGGCCGATATAGATATTGATGCTACCGAGAAGGAAGTAACAATCAAGGTCGAGACCGACGCGCGGAATTACTTCAAGCAGCTTCCGCTAAAATCAAAGATTATTCCAGACTCAGCGAAAGCGACCTACACCAACGGCATCCTAGACCTCGTGCTCAAGAAGCAGGAGTCGGAAAAACCACAGGGCACAAAGATCAAGGTAGACTGAATCGGACCTAGCTACTGCTTATATGTCTATATTCGATAGCCACGAGGCTATTCTGGTGCCAGCTCCCGTAGCCGTTCCGGGCCGCCAAATCGGCGTACCAACACCACTATTTCTGGCTGCAGCGCCGCTTCCCATGCCTCATCGGCGGCCAAGGCCTGACGGATGGCGGCGCCCTCCCACACCTGGCGGTTCTGCAACTTGACTGCAGTGACGGAATAATCAGCCTCGCGGAAAAGACGCTGTACCAGTGAGTTGGCAGAATAGACGTAGTCGAAAGGCGGTAGCTGTGCAATGGTGTGAGATACCCAGCGGTTGTTGTTGTTGACGTCCTCAACTGCTACAATTGCCTTGGGCTCGAGATTGGCTGCTGCTAGTCCGGCGCTGACCATCTCGCGTCGCTCACTTGCCGAGAAAGGGTTTTCCCATGTTACCTCTTCCTGTGCCGAGCCAATTATCACTATTAGTTCGTGGCCGTCAGTGACTACAGCCTGCGCAATCGCAACGTGGCCACGGTGGAAGGGCTGGAAGCGCCCTGGCAGCAGCGCGACGCTCATGCCGGCGCTAGAGCCTTCAACCCGCCCATCCACTTGCGCAGCGGCCGCGGGATTGCAACCGCTCCGTCCGGTTGCTGGCAGTTTTCGAGGATGGCAGCCAGCGTGCGCGTAGTGGCAATACCAGTGGCATTGAGCGTGTGCGGCCACGCTGTCCCGTCAGGGACACGGTAGCGCATATTCAGGCGGAGCGCTTGATACGCGGTGCAATTACTGGCGCTTACTACCTCCTTCCATTCCCCTACAGATGGCATCCATGCTTCCAGGTCGAACTTGCGCGCGGCGATAGTGCCGATATCGCCGGTGCACATTTCAACAACGCGGAACGGTAGTCCCAGTCCTTGGAAGAGGTCAACTGCGTTCTGTAGAAGTTCTTGGTGCAGTGCCGCAGAATCATCGGGTTTGCAGATGACGACCTGTTCTACTTTCGCGAATTGGTGCACTCGCCAGATACCCCTGTCAGAGAGGCCGTGCGCACCTACCTCGCGTCGGAAGTTGGTCGAGAGTCCGCAGTAACGCAACGGTAAAGCTCCGGGTTCGAGGATTTCGTCGCGGAAGCGGGCCGTTAGTGGATGCTCCGAGGTGGCAATCAGGTACAAGTCATGTTCCTCGATTTTGTACATTACGTCTTCGAAGTCGTTCAGGTCGACGACGCCTTCGTACGCCTTACGGTTCATCACGAAGGGTGGCACCACCGGTTCGTAGCCGCGCTCCGCCAACAGTTCGACCGCATAGTTGATGAGTGCTAGCTCAAGACGTGCAAGTCCTCCACATAGGTAGTAGAAGCGCCGCCCAGCAACCTTAGCAGCACGTTCGAGGTCGGCGCCTGCCAGTGTTTCGAGCAGTTCGTTGTGCGATCGTGGCTTGAAACCGAATTCCGGTCGCTCGCCGTGCTGCGTCAGCTCGACGTTTCCATCGGGGCCGTCGCCTTGTGGGACCGCCTCGTCCAGCAGGTTGGGGACGCGCATGCGTGCAGCATCTCGTTCCGCTAGCGCATTGGCAGTTTCCTGCTCGAGCTGCGGTAGTCGTAGCTTGAGCGCTTTCATCTGTTTCAACAGTTGTGCCGCATCGCGGTCTGCTTTCTTGGCGGCGCCGATTTCGCGCGAGACGCGGTTGCGGTCGCTACGCAGTTTATTGCCCTCGTCAATGAGCGTGCGCCACACATTATCTTTCTCAATCACCTGCTCTGCTATTTTGCGGTCTAGCCCGCGTCGCTCCAAGTCGGCGAAAATCGCCTTAGGTGAGTCACGGAACAGCGTCATCTCGAGCATCCGTGTGGTAGCGCCAGCGGGCTTTATGGCTTCGCGCTCTGGGCGTCCATGCTGTTGCTGAAGGGGGCAGCGCAGGTAGTCACGCCCCCAGCGTCTGATTCACCACTAACAGGCGACATGATGGGTCGCGTTGAGCTTCACACTCGTAGTGACGTAGCAATCCACAACGGCCGTATCGTCGAGGTGGGGCGCAAGCTGGACTACCCCGATGCAGAGGTCATTGACGCGCGCGGTAAGGTTGTTGTGCCTGGTTTTGTCGATCCACACACCCATTTGGTGTGGTCCGGCTCGCGCGAGCACGAACTAGAGTGGAGGCTTCAGGGGCGCTCCTACCAGGACATTCTGGCTGATGGCGGCGGTATCCTGCGCACGGTCAAGGAGACTCGTGCGGCGAGTGAGGAAGAGCTGCGTGAGGAGTCACTACAGCGGCTGCGCAACGCGACGCGCTGCGGCACCACAACGATTGAGATAAAATCTGGTTACGGGCTTCAACGCGAGGACGAACTGAAGCAGCTACGCGTTGCCCGCTGGCTCGGCGAGCAGGGATTGGCTGAGGTCGTCTCGACGTTTATGGGCGCACATGCATTCCCTCCCGATTCAAGTCGCAGTGAATACATCGAACAGATTGAGCAGATGCTGCCTGAGGCGGCCGAGCTAGCAGAATACTGTGACGTCTTTTGCGAGGAGGGTGCCTTTACCATCAATGAATCGCGTCGCTTGCTGGAAGCAGCACGCGAGGCGGGCATGGGTCTGCGGATTCATGCCGACGAGTTCGGCGATACTGGTGGCGGCACGCTTGGCGCCGAACTGAAGGTAGCGTCGGCTGATCACCTGTCCGGCTCGAGCATGGCTACCATTGAGGCATTGCGTGATGCAGGTGTCACTGGTATTCTGCTTCCCGGCACGCCGCTGGCGCTGCTCTCATCCGAGTTCGCGCCAGCGCGCAAGATGGCCGCCGCGGGATTGCCCTTGGCGCTTGCAACCGACTGCAACCCCAACTGCTACACCGAGTCGATGCAGATGGTGATGCAGCTGGCGGTCTTCCGTATGGGGCTGAAGCCGGGTGAGGCACTGACGGCTGCGACGCTCAATGGTGCCCTGGCATTGGGGCGTAGCAACCGCGGCGCGATTGCCCCGGGCTGGCGCGCCGACCTGCTTGTCTGCAACGTCCCCGACTACCGCCACCTGACCTACCACTTCGGCATCAACCACGTCGAGACCGTGATTATCGGCGGCCGGACTGTGAATGCCTGAACCGCTGCGCCGCGCGGGAGAGGTGCTGTTGGAGGGGGCACTCTACACAATATCGCTTCCGGAACGCTATCTGCGCGGTCTCACAGGGTTGCTTGGTGGGATGCTGAAGGAGACCACTGACTTAGTTGTTCCAGACTTCGTCAAGGATACTACCAGCTACAACCTGTTCGTCGGCAATATCCTGCGCTTCGCCGTCGAAAACGTTGGCGGTGTCGAAGGACTCTACAAGGACGATGGGCTCGGCGACGACTACGCGACGCGCAAGCTGCTCGGTAATGCCATTGAGGGTGTCGGCGTTGCGACGGTCCATATTTCTCCGCTATGGGTCTTCGCGTTCTTTGCTGATTCAGTCAAGGGCGGGCAGGCGTATCTGAATCGCCTCCACGCGGAGATGGTCACAAAGGGTTACCTTGACGCTGATAGCGAACCTGGTTCGCTACAAGAGCTGCTTGATGGACTCGAGCGCACAACCGCCAGTTTCGCGAAGAACATTGACGTGCCGCCGCTCTCTCGTAAGGAAGTGATGGAGAACATCGACGAAATCCGGAATTCGATTGGCGAACTACTCTCAAACACGGGCCGTGCGGCGGAGGGCGTCACCGATGAAGTCGCCACCGTCATGCAGGATTTCCTAGAGACGGCGACCGACGAAGGACAATCGTTGCTTGAACTGGGGGGCGTGATGACACTACAGGCGACCGCGCGTGCTAAGCAGGCGGCTGGGGTTGCCGTGGCTGCTCCGCAAGTGGCGGGCAAGATGCTCTACGAGAACATTCTGGGCTACTACGGCGATACGTTGGCCGACATCCATGAGCACGGTTACGCAGCAGTTGCAAGCGAGACAATTGAGCCCTACGGCAATGCGATTATGAAGCAGTTCAGCGGCGAACAGGAGACCTGGACTGAGAAGCTGTTTCGGGGCTCTGCGCGTGGTCTAAAGCGTGTTTTCGGGATGCAAACCTCCAAATAGTCGTCCTGACGAGAGGGCAGGCTGAGCTTGGCCGGGGAGCTAGACGTACCCTGTGACCCTCAACCGCCTTTAGGGGGGGCGACAGCCGGCGGCGGCGCACCCAGTGGGTCGCCCAATCCGCAATCCGACCGTGAAGTCCTGTCCTCCGGGGTCGCAGGCGGTCAACGTGGTCTGCCGGAGGGCAGGCTGCGGGCCTTCACCACGGGAAACGGGTCAGGCCCGGAAGGGAGCAGCCCCACCGTGGACTTCCGACGCTCGGATGGGTAGCGGGGCGGAGAAGGAGTGTGGCAGCGGGCGCTCTGCCAGGACGACAACGCCGGTGGCTCGGCACCCGAATTATTTAAATACTAATCGTCAGGAATTAAATTTACGTAGCCACTGTTTCCCCGGTGCCCAGTCGGTGAACATTGTTAGTGCCATACCGCCGGTGGTGAGCAGCGCTCCGGTCCACACCAGCATGATGCCGGGGATTTGCCTTACCGTGAGTGTGGCACTGCTGAGTTCATCACCCTCACCGGGGACTGCATCGTCCAGTGTGACATAGATATCGCGGGTCAGGTGGTGCTCTAGGTAAATGAGCGTGCGCCACTCAGTGGTTCCGGCCGAATTAACCTGTGCCGCTGTACCGTCGACCACCAGCGCGTCACCACGGTGCAGCCGGAACTGCGCTTCTAGCCGGCTCTCATCGCCGGAACGCATTACGACATCATCGAGTGTGACCGTGAAGCCGGCTGCCTTTGTCGTGCTGCCCTCCTCTAGTTCGACCGTCTCAACTTGGTCGAGCCCGTAAGAAATGCCGTAGCCAAGCGCGACTAGGATAATGCCCAAGTGCGCAATGTACGGTCCCCACGCGCGTAGGCGTGGTAACAGTGGCTTCCCGCGGTAGCTCCAGAGGTAGCGCAATGTCGCCCAGCCCGCCAGCAGCGCCCACGGCAGTGCTGCACCAGCCATCCAGGAGCCAGGGCGCGCGCCGAGCAATAGGAACCCCAAGATGGCGCTAGCGACAGCGGCGGCAATACAGTATGATAGCAGCAGTCGCGGTTCGTACCAGCGCTGGAGTGTGTAGATGGAGAACAACGCCGCCAGCAGCGCGACGAACAGCGCCAGCCGGGTCTCGAAGACGAAACCGGGCAGGTAGCCGTTAACTCCCATTAGTAGTAGCACTAGCGCGACAGTCAGGATGAGCAGCTGGGTGTAGATTGCCCCGAAGAAGGTAGTATCCTCGTCAAGCCACTCATCGAGTTTTTCACGCTGCCGTGGCTCGGTCGCTGGAGCGCGCAAATAGGCGCGTACCGTTGAGAAGCCGGTTGCTGTCAGACAGCCACTCAGCAGCAGCACCAGTCCCTTGACTGATGTGTCGTCAGCCATCACGGTCAGGAACCGCTGTACAGCGCTCTCACTCTGCGTAGGCAGGAAGGCGTGTACCGAGAGCCAGATGCCGCCGCGCGTAACGAACGACTCGAGCAGTACCAGCACCAGTACAATCATCGCCAGCAGTGGCCCCAGCAGTGAGTACTGGTGTTTGCGCTTCCCCATCACTGCTGCATGCAGGAACGTAGTGCATGCTAGCCACGGCAGCAGTCCCGACGTCTCGACCGGATCCCACGCCCAGAATCCGCCCCAGCCGAGTGTGGTGTAGGCCCAGTAGCCTCCCATGGTCAGTGTACTAGCAGTCAACAGCCAGAACCAGCGCCCCCAACGGCGCCCCACATCGAGCCACGCGTCGCCGTGCGCTGCAAGCGCCGCCAGCCCTGCTGCGTAGAGTAGTACTGCAAAGCCAAAAGCGGTGAAGACGATTGGTGGATGTATAGTCATCCAGGGTGATTGCAGTAGCGGGTTCAGCCCGCGTCCCTCGGTCGGAACAGGGTCGGAGTGCGTGAAGGGATTAATCGCCAGTTGGATGGCGACCAGCGCCAGCAGGATGCCCGACGCAAAGAGCACCAGTAGCCGCTGCTGGTCCGCATCACTGTGGGGATGCGTGCCTTCACTTGCCCCGCTTCCGCGCCACAGCTCCCAGTTGAGTGCCAGTGCGGTGGCCCAGCACCAGATTAGCAGTGTCCCGTCGCGGCCGGCCCAGACACCGGCCAGTTTGTAGCGCAGCGGTAGCTCGACCGCTGAGTAGTCGGTAACATACTCGAACTCTAGCGCCGTGCGGTAGAAGTAGGAGGCGAGAAGCAGCAGGCTGGCAGTCAGCGATCCCAGCAATAGCCCCAGCGAGACGCGCTGTAGCAGTCGCTTTTCAGGGTCGCTGTCGCGCAAGTGTAGCGCCCCGGCAGCCAACGACGCTAGCAGAAGCAACGGGTTCAGGTGCAGCAGCAGGTCGCCCGGGTTCACAGGGTGACGCAGATGGGGGTGATATTACGGCTGTTCTGGTATTCAGTGCCTTCGGGCGACCCACGCCACAGCGATAGCAGCTACTGGCAGTGCAACTGCTGGCAGCCCTTCGTCTTCTTCGGCAGGTGGTGTGGCTTTGCGGTCCACTCGCACGTAGTAACTGCCCTGCATATCCTCGATTGTAAGCCCAGGATAGCTTTCACCCTCGGCAGGTGCCTTGGCCTCGTTATCGCCCTCGATAAGTTCGTAACGGTAGCCAGGATAGACCCCATCGCCAACCTGATGTGAGAAGCTGTAGCGGTAGGTCTCGTCGCCATTCGACTCAGCATCTTCGCGCGCCACCTTTTGCGGTGGATAGCAGGTATAGGGATCCTCCAGCGTACAGACGTAGAATTTCACCTCTTCGTAGATTTCGTCGGCGTCAATCCACGCCATGAACGTATTTCCCTCATCAACCTCATGTGGGTTATGGTTCACTTCAGCTGCTGCCGCTGGAACCAGCAGCAACAGCGCAAACAGTGGCAGCAGGCGCATGCCATGGGTTTCGCGAACACGTCTTTAACAGTTGCGCCAGCGCCGCAGCACCGAGACCGATAGAACTGACATCACTGCTTCCACCGTATCCACCCAGCAGCAAGCAGCCCTGCACCGACCAGTACAAGTAGAGGATACAGCGAAAACAGCCACAGCATTATCGCCGAGCTAGAAGCAGCGCCCGCAGTCCAGCCCAGAGCTGCACCGATGTAGCACCCGCAACCTGGTATCAGCAGCGGCAACGCTGCTCGTAGTTTATCGTCCATATGGCGTTACCAGCCCCCGGCTAAAGTGTTCTTCCCTGAGAATCAGGCACCATCCTGCCTTAATTGATTGAAACCATCATGATTATATACCTGATACAGCCTTGAAATATATGAGCAAAGCCAGATTTTCTGCGCTAGCTGTAATCCTCATGATGGCCATGAGCGCTTTCGTCGTAATTCCAACATATAATGTTGGAGCAATGGACTCGGATGATGATGAGGGCGAAGATGATGGAGGCCCCGAATCCATTGATGTGGCTGTTGACATGATAGCTCTGGATGAATGGACAGTTTCAGTAACGGCCGAGATGCCAGCCACATCGTCCGATGAAATGCGTCAGGGGATTGCATGGATGTGTGGCGACATGATCGGAACCAGTGATGATGAGATTACCGAGGCATGTTTCAATCACTGGATTGAAATGATAGAGATGGAATCGGATGATGGCGACCATGGTGAAGATGGCTGCCCCTCCGGTCTGAGTGATGAACAATGCGATGACCTGAGAGATTGTTTCGAAGGCGAGGGAGGAGGTCCTATCCTCGGATGTTTTAGAACGATGTATGACATATGTGGTGACGAGAACCCTTACGATTTCTGCTATACAGGTGACGAGTTGATGGATTTTTTCGACACTTTTTTCGCGTATGAGGATGAAGATATCGGACCGGACGAGTTCATGGCTGTCGTAATGTCACTTTTTAACAGCTCTGAGGGGCCAGGTGACGATGACGATGAGGTATGGCTTTACGACATCCAAACTTTCACCATCGGTGCTGAGGATGCAGGCTACCACAGCATCTACCCCAATTTGTATTCCTTCCCTTGGGGCGGTCGCGTGTACTTGTACAGCGGACACTTGCAGGATCCAGATAATACAAGTAACCTCATCGCCGGTATCGGAGAGGAACAATGTCAATACACCGGGACTAACGAGCTTAATGTAGAATGCAGCAATTACTGGGAAGGGAACCTTCCTACAGGCGACTACTCGCTTCTAACTGCCGCCCGTTGTTACAACGAGTGGACCGATGAGAACGAGGATGGAGAAGATGATTCAGACGAACTTGATTGTGGTATCTACTCAGAAAATGGAAGCTATGTCCACGCCATTCCCCATCTCCAGGTCATCGGTGGTACGATTTACGGTTCAATCTGCCAAGCGCCGTGCGGGCCTGGTGATAGTCCAATGATGGAACTTAAGTCAGACCATCATGAATCCCATGACTATAGCCGTCAGAACTTCCCCCTCTTTGATACCTATCAATTCACCGTAGGTGAAGATGGTCTCAATGGTTCTATAGTATCTGCCCACTACATTTGTTACGACAATGACGGCGAAGTTCCGGATGATTGCAGTGGTACTGATATGTCCCTGTACCTGTACGAGTACAGCTTCAATCCCGATGATACAGGCGACAATCTCCTAAGCTCCAATCGTGTATCGGAGGGGAATGGTCAGGATTGCCCTGTAGTTGAGGAGGGGAAATCCGTTTGCGATTATAGCCGCCTTGAAGTCGAATTGACTGAGGGAAACTATGTTGTTGTTACTGCGGGTGGTCACACTTACGCAGAGGGTTCCTATGTGAATAGGATTGTGAACCAAGATGGTATCACAGTAGAAAATCACATCTGGGATGGAACTCTACAGGGTAGTCACTGCGATTATCTCGGCTGGGATGGAATTTATCTTTCCCCATCTCCAGGCATGACCTATGATGACTGCGTGGTAAATGAAGGCCAGCAGATTCAGAACGTCAGTCTGGACGGTGATGGCAGTATCTTTGTGAATTTCACCGAAGAATTTGAGACCGATGGTGAGGGTGACGATCTTTGGATAAAAATCTACATGTTGAATTCCACTATCGCGGATTGGGACGAGATAGATGGGACGGGCCTAGATAACGGTGGTAACCACAGTAATTTCACTTGCCACTCATATTGGTGTGATGAGTGGGATGGCGAATCCATTCTCAGAATTGCCCTCCATGCCTATGGTGTCACCTCCGTGGTGATTGGATTGCCAGGTTCCGCCCCGAACGATTGGTCATATGCTAATGCACCGGTTGTAGCGCAAGGAGATGACAGAGCGTACATGCCGTGGGCCGAAGAGTACGGGTCTGGCGGCGATCCTCATTGGCAGCTTTACATGGACATGATTGTGGTCGCAGAGTCATACGAGGACGGTACTTCGACATCTGCCGTGGCGGCGGAAGAGATTCGTACTCTGGTTTACCAAGCTGACGCGATGGGTTTGTACAACCAACCTGACTCTGACGAAAATTATGATACCGGCATGTCTGAGGATGAGTGTAACAACGCTGGTGGCGATTATCATGAAAATGAAGAAGGTGAGGACGGAACAATCTACGAAACACACTGTCACTTGCCAAGCGAACATCACGGCGAAGGAGATAACGGAGATGGCAGTGATCAGTGTCCTTTCGACGACGATGAATTCTGTTCTATGATTGGACGCTACTGCAATCCTGAAGACCCAGATTATGACCCAGAGCACTGCGGTACAGAAGCAGCACACTATTGTCTAGAGGACGGAGCGGATGATGAGGGGTGTACTGATGAGATTATTGAAGAAGCCTGTGAGAATGAAGACGCTACAGAAGAGATTTGTGAGGCATACTTGAATTTCGATCATGATGCATACCACAGTGAAGACATGGGTGACCATGTCCTTCTTGATGGAATTATCGCTAAAGAAAATCCTGCAGATTTCGATCTTCCAATACTCTCCACAAATGTAATTGGACCGTTGTCCGATAACGAGGGACTGCCAATGATGATGGGAGGTAGTTTTGTGGCGACTTTCGATGGCGCTGATGACACCCTTGCACATCATACAATGGTTCTTCCGGGTAATGACGAGCCAATACCAACATCATACACCTTCACGCTGCTAGAGGGATATCAGTTCGATTCTTGTCTGACAGAGGGCGCCGATTGTACCGGGCTGGAGGTGGACGATGACGGCCGTACATTCCACTTCGATGGTAGTGAGGAAAGCGCGACCATAGGCTTCAGTCCTGTATCACCCGAGCCTGAGCCGCTTGAAGAGGACGGAGGTATTCTCCCTGGCCCCGGTTTGATAGCTGCGATGATTAGTTTCTTTGCAGTTGCCGTGTTAAGAAGGCGAATTTAGACCCTCAGCTCGCATCAGTAGCACGCTGCGCCCGTACTTGAGGTGCCAGTAGTTGTACAAGCGGGTAGAAGCATCAAGATGATTTGAACAAATATTTCTCAAAATCATCTACGAAGGCTTTCTTGCCCCGATATGTTATCGAATGCCCTTCGGCTTCGAGACGTTTGGCCTGTCCTTCAATTCCTTCTGGAAACCTTGGATTTAGTTCCCCATTCCGCTTCAGGCTCCTCCAATAGGCCACTGAAAACGAACCATGTTCTTCCTTGTCCTCGTGGGATGCCTGAGCTACAATCGATGTGAAAATCCCTGAAGTCATTGGGCATGCGATATCGGCACCATTTTCCTCAGCCAGACTGGTACGCACCTCGTCAAGAGTGGAAACCCGGCCTTCAGGAATGGAATTCATCAGCTCCCTTACTTGCATGGGGTGAGGGATTACCATTGTACCACCACCCCATATTTCGGGTGCTGGTTTCACTTCCGGTAGATTGTGGGGCGTGTTCAACTTTTCTCTTGCTGTCGTTCTCTTATATCCCAAATTCAAACACTCCAGCGACCTGCAATACCTAGACACATCGCTACTGCCGGCCCTATCCCTATTGCGAATAAAACTGTACCTACTCCAAAGGTTCCGCCCAGGATTATTCCAAAACTCAGAACCACAACTTCAATACCAATCCTAACCCGACCAATTTGCCATCCTGATCTTTGTTGAATGCCCGTCATCCACCCGTCTCTTGGACCCGGGCCCAGATTGGCAGTGAGATAGAAACCACTACCTATCCCCACCAATAGGATTCCGATAATTGTCTGTACTACTTGTGGTCCTATTTCTGTCGGCTCTGGAAGAAAAGGTGCCATCACGTCTATGGCCATAGCAATCAGTATGGCGTTCAGGATTGTTCCGATTCCTGGAGTTTCACGGAGTGGAATCCACATAAAGAGGACCATGACGCTGACGATGAAGGTTGATTCACCTACTGTGAAACCAGTCTGTTGACCAATTCCTTGAGCCAGGACAGTCCAGGGACTGACTCCAATTCCTGACGCAATGATTATTGCCTCTCCTGTACCAAATATCCATAGGCCCATAACCAGAAAAAGAAAAGTTATGGGTTTTGGCCTCAATGTCAGAGGCGTGTCTGAACTCCAGATTGTCTTAGGGACCTCATGAGCAGGTCTGAAAAACTCGAATACAGTCTTTAGTGACAAGCTTGACCGTACTTCTTCAGGCGCCAGTAATTGTAGGGCCACGGAGTCAGGAAGCCGACAATGAGCATGAATGGGATTGCGATGTACATGAGTCCGAGTTCACCACTAGTAAAGAGAAGGTCGGTAATTTCCATCGCTATCTCCATCATCAGCATTGAAATGAAAGACATTCCCATTGCCGTTGACAGCGCATTACTGAAATCCATCTGACCTTGCATAAGCAATATTGTTTCAAGCATCACGCTGGTAGCAAGACCGTTGATGAGCGGCAGGATTGCAAAGAAATACCACATGTTAGAGTACAGCACGAGATCGGCAGTAATGCCTGAAAATGAGTAATAGGCGAGAGTTCCGAATTCGCCAATTGAACACCCAATCAGGCACCATTTGGTGTTGTTCGCTGATTGCCACCAAGTTGCCCTGTCGCCCCAGTGGAAACCGGCAGCGCTTGTAGCAGCGCTAGTGGGTGGACTGCCGAGCTGCTGAAGCCCGCTAGCCCCGCTTGTATCACCGACAGAATATCCCGCACGGCTAACAGCAGCCTCGAGGTCACTTTTATCGACGCCTGAGTGTGCGACATTGGCGTTACCCTCGACATGATTTACTTCGGCTGAGGTGACTCCCACAACAGCTTCCAGCGCCCGTTGCACATTACCAGCGCAGCCTCCACAAGTCATCCCGCCAACAACGAGAGTAGTGTGAGTTGTCTCCCCCATACTCGGCGCGAATCCAGCGCGCTGATAAGGGTGCCGCCAGTTGTATTACGAAGCGGCATCTTGTGGTTGGTATGAAGCTTGTATGTCTCGGTGGTACTTTCGACATTTTGCACGCTGGTCATACACGGTTGCTGGAGGCGGCACTGGAGGTGGGTGAGTCACTCATAATTGGCCTCACCAGCGACGAGTTTGCCGCCAGCAGGCGCCCAACGGAGCGTGAGCTAGCGTCCTACGAAAATCGCGAAGCCGAACTTCGCAGTTGGTTCTCTGCGCGGGATGCACTCGAACGCATTGAAATCGTACCTTTGGTCGAGGAGTGGGGTCCACCTGCCGAAAATGCAGATATTGACGGTATTGTTGTAACATCCGAGACGCGTGAAACTGCGGAACGACTTAACGCGCACCGCGCTGGGAAAGGACTTGAACGGCTGGAAATCATTGAGGTGGAACACTTGCTGGCGGAGGATGGTCTACCAGTAAGCTCCTCACACATCCGTGCCGGTGAGGTTGACGCAGAAGGACGGCGGAAGTAACGGCCAGCCGCACTCCGTCAACGACATTAGTCTTATAGTGAGGTCCAAGGTGGCGACGCCACTTCGTATGGAGACTACAGCATGGAACAGACAATTACCACCCTGTCGCAGGAGATTCGTCAGGCGATTACCGAAGATTCCTCTGTCCCGCGCAACGTGCGCGGCAACGTAAGCAGCGCGCTCGAAACCTACCTCCTGAACACGCAAGATGAGCTGGACCTGAGAGTTTACTCGACCATCTCGGTACTGGAGGAGCAGATTAACGACACTAACCTCCCACAGCACGCTCGCACGCGACTTTTCGAGTTTATTCGAGACTTGGAGGGCGTGGTCCGCAAATGGCAAACCAACGGCGGAGCTTGAAGCGGAACCTATTTATCACCGAACCCGGTCGAATCGACCCGTGAACCGTATCCCCGCTTTTCTGGTCGCGGCGTTGATGCTGGGCTTGCTGCTGCCGTTTCCGGTCATTCAAATGGCTTCGGGAGAGGGCGAGGAGAACATCAATCTCTATCTGTACGCGCTGGGCGGCGATGGCTATATGCACACCCTCCCCAGCGGCGAGAATGGCGATGCCGTCTCAGTCGTGATTGACAGTGGTGCTGATTTTAACTTCGCGCTGACAGATGACCAGAACCAGAGCCTGCGTGCTGCCCTGACGCTGGACTCGTACCGCTCTGGCGTCGCGGCGCACGCCTGGGTGTGGGCCTGTGTCGATGCTCTGTTCGGCGGTAGCACGCTCGAATTTTCGATGATTGACGCCAGCAACCGTGAGGGAACGAGCGGTACCACCTTGGCCAAAGGCGAGATGACTGTTGACACTAACTGCCCCTCCATCGATGAACCGGGTGCCAACGACAACGACAACTTCGACCTGACTTGGGAATCAGGAATTCCAGATTCCAATGGGAAACATGAGATAGAACAGGGTCGCTACCTTGTGGTGCAAGTGCAGAACACCGGTGGCACTGGTGTCAAGATGGGGATTGACAGCGGCACCGAAGGCGCCACTCCAACCAGCTTGGAAGTGGTCAGCAACCCAGTGAGCGAAATTTCACTCGACAGCGAGTCGTTGGACCTCAGCACTCCCGTTTCCGAGGATGACCGTGTTGTGACCAGTAACTTTGAACCAAGCCTGCCGGCTGAATTGGCCAAGGCATTCTTCTCTGGCACAGCTTTGAATGCTTTCGGCGCCTATGACATCAAATTAGTGCGCGTCGACGTTTACGACCCCGAGGACGAGCCTGGCGATACACCCCGCTTTAGCGGCAGCGCAACCGTCACCCCCCGCAGCGATGGTAGTGGCTACATCGACTACTCCGGGCTTACTTGGCATTACAACGACGTTGAGAACCACCCATCAGAACAGCAGCAGGGTGTTGGCACCTACCAGGTGCGCGCGACAGTTGTCAACCAGCAGGACCTGGAATTCCCGGCTGATTTTGAGCTGCAAATGGACCCGTATGGAGTTTATGTTGAGACCGCCCAGCCGGAGCAAACGGTCGCAGTCGGCGGCACCGTAACTTACCAGCTTCAGGTCTACAACAGTGGAGTCCAGAGCGATTCAGTCGTCATCACCCCTAGCGAGACACCGAGTGACTGGACGGTCTCGCCCGAAACGTGGGAGAGTGGCAGCCTGAACCCAGGCGGCAGCGATACCGCCACTTTCACTGTTGAGGTAGCCAATGACGTGGAGATGGTTGGAGACAGCGCAGTCATCAGTTTCAGTGCAGAATCGCAGAACGCCCCCGGCTCGCAACCCAAGGTGTTTGCGCTGACGACCACAGTCACCGTCGGTGCCGAATATGGCGTTTCACTCTTTTTTGATATGGATGGCTCGCACCTCACCACCCATTCGGTTGATGCGGTTGCAGGCGAGTGGAACAGCTTCACGCTAATGGTTGCCAACTTAGGGCAGGCTGCCGACTCTATTGACCTGAGCGCCAGTGGGCAGCTACCTGGTTGGGACGTCAACTTCGAGTATGGTAACGTTAGCTCGCCCGGTGTTACGGTTAACCTGCCGCGTCAGGACGATGGCGATGACCATATCGCAAGTGTTACTGTTTTAGTGGAACCAACCGAGGCTGGCGAAGAGGATACTTCTTCCATCCAGCTCACGGGAACTTCGCAGGGAAACAGCAGCAAGACCGCCAGCGCTATGCTGGAGGTGACACGCACTTTCGGCCTTTCGCTGCGGGTGGCACAGGATGGTTCTACCAGCTATGGCAACATGCAGCCGGGCGGCACACAGGAAGTGCACCTAACACTTCACTCTGAGCTGGACGATACTTACACGGCACGACTCTACACTCAGGGGCTTGAATCTGGCTGGTCGGCGCAGTTCAAGCAGTCGGGCCAGACAATCACCGAGGTCGAAATCGACAGCGGCGAGAGTTTGCCGCTGGACTTGGTCGTAACGATTGCCAGCAGCGCCAATTACCGCGACGGTGGCTATTCAGTCGAGGCATTCGCCGAGGATGTAAGCGACCCATCAGTGCGCTCGCGTCTGGTGCTCACCTTCAACCTAGCGTTGGCAGCCGACTTCCAGCTCAGCTCACCCCAGAAGCTCGCGGCGGTGGGTCCCGGGGAGGAGCATAGCTTCACACTCGAGATTGACAACCTTGGCAATACCAATGACAACTATACGCTGCAGGCGCCGTCGGTGCCGAGTGGCTGGCGCGTCAGTTTCTATGACAGCGACGGAAATTCAGTAGGCGTGCTGCCAGTGGAAGCCGGTCGCACCGAATTGGTTAAGGTACGCGTCACAGCCAGCGACGAGGTACGCAATGGCGATAGCGAATCCATAACTGTCACAGCGACCAGTGATTTCTCGCGCAATCAAGAAGAACTGACTTTCACGCTTGAAATCGAGGAGGGCTTTGGCGCCCGGCTCTCGCGTACTTTGGTAGACCTATGGTATGTATTTGTGCTGCTGGGGTTGCTAATGGCCGTTGGTGCGGCGATTTTCTCTCGCTCTGAAGAGTGGGATGATGATGAGGAGTGGGAAGATGAGGATGACGAACCATCCTCAGCGCCCGCTGCCGACTCCGCCGGTGACGATTGGGACGACTGGGAATAACTCCGTGACAGCGACTTTAACGTTCCTCGGAGGAGCTAGTGAGGTCGGCCGCGTTGGTGTCTTGCTTGAGGGTAACGCAGGTCGGCTATTGCTTGATTACGGAATCCAGCCCGACGACCCACCACGCTATCCGTCACCAGCGCCCGATGTTGACGCACTCCTGCTAACGCACGCACACTTGGACCACTGCGGTCTGGCGCCTGATGTGGCGCAGCGCGGTACACCCATTATCTCGACACCGGCAACGCGCGATCTTGCCGCCAGGATAGCAGAGGATACACTCCACGTGGCCGAGATTGAAGGCTACCCAGCACCGTTTCCGAAGACAGCGATTGGTGAATTATTGCAACAGCACCGCTCGCTGGTGCCGGGCCGCAGCGCGTTCCATGGCGGCTTCGAGTTCAGCATCCATAACGCCGGCCACATCCCAGGTGCAGCCATGTTTCACTTCCCCGAACTGGATTTCCTCTTTACAGGAGACCTGCACACCGTTGACACCGGCCTGACACGCGCCGCACAGCCAGTGAAATGTCATACGCTTGCGATAGAGTCAACCTACTCAGGCCGCGATCACCCTGAGCGTGAGGAAGTAGTTGATGCGCTGCTCTCCGCCGTCGACACCACCGTTACGCGTGGTGGCCGAGTCATCCTGCCTGCCTTCGGATTGGGGCGAAGCCAGGAATTGCTGATGTTACTCGCCGGTCAGGGATACGAAGTGTGGCTCGACGGGATGGGGCGCGATATCGCGCGCATTCTGCAGAAGCATCCCGGTGCACTGCGCAATGTCGGCGGGCTACATCGCGCGCTGAAGCAGACTCGTTTTGTGCGTCACTGGCGTATGCGCGAGCAAGCACTGCGAGGCGATGTCATTGTCACTACTGCCGGCATGCTTAGCGGCGGGCCGGTGATGCATTACATGCAGGAACTGCGCCACGATGACAAATCGGCACTTTTCCTGACCGGTTTCCAAGTACCCGGCACCAATGGCCACCACCTTCTTGAGACTGGAAAAATGCGTATGGAACGCGATCCTGAGTCGCCTGCTTTCCGCCTCGAATGCGAGGTGGCCCAATTCGCCCTGAGTGGGCATGCTGGGCATACGCAACTGCTGGAGTTCATTCGTGGTTGCGACCCTGAGCGCGTTATCCTCTACCACGGTGACAATCGGCAGCCGCTGGCAGATGACCTTGACTGCGAGGTAATCCTGCCTACAGAGGGAAATCCTATTCAGCTCTCGTCGAGTTCGTAGTCAGGACCGGCAAACATTCGCAGTACTGCCAGCAGCAGGAAAGCGGCCATGGCAGTGAAGACAATTCCATAGAGCGAATCCAGTTCAAACGAGTCGGCGATGCGGCCGGTGGTGTAGTTCGTAATCCAGATATTGATTTCCAGGATGGCACCGCCCAGCAGCGCCGTAAGGCTGAGCATGATGGCAAGGTGGACTCCGTAATGCCCCATCAGTGACGCCAGGGTGGATTGAACGACTCCACGCTCATCCGTGGAGAGCAGGTTGCCAGTGGCGCCAGCAGGCTGGAACTGGAGGACATAGTTTTCGTATTTCAGCGCTGCGAGCGCCAGTTCGATGTAGAGCAAGAAACCAATCCCGTAGCGCACCCCCCCCTCGAGAGTTGTGACCCGCTCACCGGTGTGTAGATATCCAACCGCAATCGCCAGGATTACCGAGAGCGTAATCGGCATCACGCGTCGCTGCCAGATACCGTAGGAGCCGAGTGCCAGTGACGATCCAAACACTAACATTGTTGTGTGACCGAACCAGAGTCCAGCACGTTCTTGCGCCAGCAGTGGGTTGGCGTAGCGCACGTAATCTTCGGTATGGTAGGCGATATAGGGGCCAAAGAAGTACAACGCTGTCCCGGCCACCACCACTAGTAGCAGCAGTCGGTTCCAGGGACGTAGCAGCAGCGTAAACAGATAGAGCGCGAAGCCAGCCAGGAAGCCACCAATCACAAAATCGTGCGCTGCCGGGTCGAAAGCTGGATAGTAGTCACGTGCGTACTCGGTAATCAGCGACTGCTGCGGGTCGTGGAATTCGAACCAGAGCGTCCCCATCCAGAGCAGGCAGGCCGACGATAGCACTCGGAGGGCGAGCAGCAGCGGATACTGACCCAGCAGGTCACGGTAGTCGATAACCTGCTCGAAACGCGGCAGTCGTGCAGTCCAGTTCACCGTTTTACCCCTGCCAGCGCTAGATTGACTGCGTCTCCCGGCTTCCAGTCGCCGAGGTAGACGCCCCAACTGCGCAGCTCGGCGATAGTGTTCTCGCGCTCCATGTGTGCCGTTTTCTGCGCTAGGGCGAGCTTGGCGCGGACCTCGGTACTAGTTTCAGGGTGCGGCGCAAAGCGTCCCAGCCCCGTATCCAGCTCGATGCTCGATGGAGAGACAACGGTCAGTGCGTATCCCCGTGTCAGCGCCAGCGTGAACGCATCTGGGAGTGTATCATCGTTGTCTAGCGCACTGAATAGGATTATTGGCGACCCGGACGGGATATAGGGCAGCAGATCCTGAATGACTAGCTTCAGCGGTAGCTCTCCTTCCGCCTTAGCGTCAGCCAACGCAGTCAAGATGCGGTGCAGTTGCGTCTCTCCGCGTCCCAAGTGGACGGTCGTAGTGCGGCTGCCGTAGACTATTAGCCCGACATTGTTGCGCGACCGCAGCAGTTGGTCGGCAAAGCTTGCTGCAGCGCGGCAGCACATCTCAAGTGGATTATCCGTCGGGCTGCCAAGACCACTAACACCTCGCGCGTCTAGGAGCAGGAAGATGTCCAGGATGTCCTCGCGCTCGGTCTCGTTTACCATAAGTTCGCCGGTGCGTGCCACCGCCTTCCAGTTCACTTTACGCAGTGAGTCGCCCGGTAGGAAATCTCGAAGAGAGTAGAACTGCGTACCCTCGCCGACCGAGTAGATTGGCATTGCACCTTGGTAGAGCTTGGGATTCTTGCCAGCCAGTATTTCTGAATCCAGCGCTTCGATGCGCGGGAAGACCGAGAAAGGCTCGAGGGTTTTTTCGTGCCGTTCAGTGTAGAACAGGTCAAACGCATCTTTGACCCTCAATCTTACCGGGCCGATGTGGTAGTGGCCACGCAATGGAACTTGGACGACGTAGGTGAAACTTACCTCTTGCTGTCGCTTAAGGTAGAGCAATGTGTAGTTAGATCCCCGCACAAGGCGCGCCTGCGGTGGGATTTCATCGTAAATCTCGACGAATCCTCCCAGAAGTCCGCGATTACGCAGTCGGAAAGAGATTTCCAGCTCGCCTTCTTCGAATATATTCTGCGAGCTGGTGGTACGCTCGATTGTTACGCGCGGCATCCAGAGATTTAGGAAGCTGGCAAGGAACAGGAAGCTTAGCATCACGATGCCAACCGAGATGAAGAGGTAGTTGAGCAGTACCAGTCCTGAAAGTGCTAGGAAACCGCCACAGCCGGCGAGCGCGGTCGCTTTCCGGCTCCACATTCAGGCGAAACCCTGCGTTGTCGGGACTTCGACTTCCTGCAGGATTTGCGAAATTATTTCCTCGGGTTGAACACCCTTGATGCGTGGCTCCGGTTTCAGGATGATGCGGTGCCGTAGTGCGTGGATGGCGAGCCGTTTAACATCGTCCGGCACGACGTAATCACGCCCATTCAGAACAGCTAGTGCTCGAGTGAGCTTGAACAGCGCCTGAGTGCCGCGTGGACTCGAGCCGACTGAGACGCGTGGGTCCTCACGGGTGCGGCTGACAATCTCGACTATGTAATCGATTATTTTCTCATCCACCTTCACCTTTTCCAGTGACGCTTGCATCTGCAATAGCTTCTCAGGTGACGCTAATGCGTGGACATCGTGTTCGTCCTGCATTCGCTGCATGCGCTTGACAATGATAGCACGCTCGATGGGGCGGCCAGGGTAACCAACCGAGAGCTTCATCATGAAGCGGTCCAGCTGTGCCTCGGGCAGTGGATAGGTGCCCTCCGACTCAATGGGGTTCTGGGTCGCGATAGTGATGAACGGCTGCGGCAGCTGGTGCGTTTCCCCCTCCAGAGTTACCTGTTGCTCCTGCATTGCCTCCAGCAGTGCAGCTTGCGTTTTGGGAGGTGCACGATTGATTTCGTCAGCCAGCAGGATATTGCAGAAGAGTGGTCCGGGGCGGAACGCGAAGTCGTTTGCCTTACGGTCGAAAATATAGATGCCAGTAATATCGGCCGGCAGCAGGTCGGGAGTAAATTGCACCCGCTTGAACTTGCATCCCAGTGCGCGCGCGAAAGTATTTGCGAGAAGCGTCTTCGCTAGGCCAGGGTTATCTTCGAACAGGATGTTGCCACCTGCCATAACGCCCACCATCACCATTTCCAGCACAGGTCGCTTGCCGAGCACTACCTGCTCAGTCTCACTCAGAATGTTCTCTGCCAGCGCGTGTGTCTCACGCACCAGCTCGTTCGTCAGGTAGGTTTGGCTGACTGCACTTTCCGCACCGCCATCTTTCGTTTGCTTTTCTTCACTCATTTTTTCCACCCGCTGACTGCTTCTAGCACCAGTTCCGGCTGCAGCCTTGCGTCCCTATTTACAATAAACCTCACCAGTATATCATTATCCAGCAGCTTTTCCAGTTGCGACTGCGGCAGCAGTTCGAACTCCTCGCGTGCATAGCCATGCGCGATACGGACGCGATCCAGGAACACCTCGCGAATGGTGTCGGGATGAACGTAGTGTGCGTGCGGCACCCGATAGCGGCTGCTGCGCCCGAGCCAGAGGTTGTGCAAGTGGCGCCACGGAAGTGGGTTGCGCGTTCTCATCAGCGCCACTTCAGCGCCAAGTAGGATAGCGGCGAGGAGGATGATGCGCGCTACTTCGTTGTTGCCGGCGAATACGATGTAGCCGAAGAGCTGCACATAGACCAACGAAAGAAAGTCGGGCTGTAGATGGCGACTCTCATCAAAGAGCAGGGTCGCATTGTTGCCCCCGGCGAGGTAACCGATGAGCGCGTGCGCAAAGTCGCGGTTATCAAGTTCGCCGTAGAGCGAGTTGATGAAAAGACTCGGGTCAGAGAGCAGTACCATGCGCCCGCTGCCTACTTCTACTTCGGCCATAATGACTGCACCGCCAATGGAAAAAGTTCCTTCATCAGGGTCGCCGAAACTGTTGGAGTTGAGGTCGACGAACCCCTGCTCGGAGGAGCGCAGTAGTGGAATTGCCTTGCCCCCTTCGGCAACCGTCAGTGCAGTCGGTTCTGATAGCAGTAGCTGCCCGCTGAACCCTACCCTAGGTAGGTCAGCGTCGACGACGACGTAGGAGGCATTGTGTGGATGACTCGGCTCATCCCAGTGGTTCATGTCGTAGAGCTGTTGACCAAAGAAGCTGGCACCGACGGAGTAGAGTCCGGAGACGGCAGAGTTACCGTGGCCAAAGTCGTCCGCCAGCAGCACTCGCCCACCTTGCCGGACGAACTCGCGAATTGCCTTTGCCTCCGGTTCGGTGTATGCGCGCTCGACGCCTAGGATGAGCAACACAGTAGCGTTGCGCTGCGCACTATTCAACTCGTCTAGTGCCATTGGGCTGGAGAGCAGCGCTTGCGTCGCGTATCCCTCGGCGCGCATGTCGTTTGCAAATCTGGAGATATCATTCCAGTCTCCGTCCCACGCCGAGAGCTGCGACGGGTTCTGCGAGCGGATTGTCAGTTCAGGGTAGACTGCGCCGATGATGAGCAGTGCTGCCGCCAGCGCCGTCAGTTTGAGGCCGTAACGATTCCACCAGTCTTTCAGGTCGCCCACCTCCTTATCCAGCGGCTGGTGCGGGTTACGAACCCTTGCTCTAGCACTCCATCCATCTCTCGCTCGATTTCTGCTAGCGTCTCTAGGGCTTCGCTGCACCAGAGATTGTACGAGCCATCGCTCCAGGCCATACCGAACTCGTCGACTACTTGCGGTTTGACACCGGAGTAGCGTGCAATTTCGAACAGCTGTGTCATGAGATTCACCCCTTCGGGCGAAATCGGCATCGCGCGCGAAAGTACCTCGCGAAATTCGCGTGCGGTTTGTGTAGACCGTCGCAGGAAGCCATACCTCTCTAAGATACTGGTGAGCTGGTAGTATGATTGGATGATGATACGGCGGTAGTCATCTTCCTCGTTCATTTGTTGTTGCATCTGTTGGATGAGGTTGCGCACCTCGTATTTGTGCCGCTGTAGCCAGTAAAGGTAGTAGCCAGTTACTATCAGCGCGATGGGGATGCCAGCCAGTAGTGGCAGGTAATGGCTCCAGTCAGTTCCAGGGACAACCGTGAGTTTGCGCTCAACGTGTGTTCCGCTCTCAGTCGCGGCCCAGGTACCTGCGCCACTAAAGCTGCCGTTGACGCGCATGTATTCTGTGCCGGGGAGGAATTCGACTACTAGCTCGACATCCCCATCGGCGTTGGTGACGAGTGTTGTGTTTTGCGTGTCTATGACCTGCTCTAGCTTGTCGAACAGTATGACTTCCAGTTCTACATTCTCGGCCGGGAGCAGTGTTCCATCATCCTCCTGCAGAGTCGCCGTTAAAGTTACGTTGCTGCCCGGCTGTACCCTTTCCGGGTCGGCTGTCAGCAGTAGTTGCGTTGCGACGTATATCGTCACCTCAAGGCTGCCATTCGCGCCACTGTGAAATTCATCACCTAACCAGCTGAATGACAGGGTGTGGTTCATCCGGTAATGTGACGGGATGGTGCCGTTAGAGTGGTAGCTGCCGTTTCCAAGATAGCTAACGCTGAAATCGTGAGAGTCTAGTCGCGCCGTGACGTTCCCCTCGAGCGTATTTCCTAGATCGTCCATTAGCATCCCGCTAAAGATAACAGGATGTCCTCGCAGTAGCACTCCGTTACCGCTGCTGGCATTGAGCTGGTTGAATTCCGAAGTGCCACTGACTCGGAAAAGCGCCGGTGTACTGCTGTGGTTAGCAAGGTAGGACTGTGTACCGCTATAATTTGCAAAGGCGCTGCCGTAACCGGTTACCATATCATCCGGCACCTGCCCGGTGAACACGAAAACGCCATTTGTGTCGCTCATGATCGGCTGCGCCAGCCATGTAGAACCAGCAGTATCGCGCAGATCCAGCACAAGCTCCGTGCCAGCAACGGGCACCCCGAGCAGGTCAGTTATCGTCCCACTGATTACCACGTCGTAGCCGCGTATTGCGTCGGTCGCCAGCAGCGTGATGTTCACTGGTGACTGCAGAATTATCTGTATCTCGGCAGCCGAACCATGCAAGTAGCCTCGCTCCGGGTGCGTTATCAGTACATCGAATGGTTCTGTAGTAGTGGCTGTGATTGGCATCTCAAGTGAGAAGTTGCCTCCGTCATCGGTGTAGATAACAGGCAGTGACATGTCATCCCACAGCACCTCCAGTTCGGCGAAGGGGAGCCCCTCGTCCAAGTCATCCGTTATCCGTCCTGTCAGCGTGAAGTTCTCGCCCCTGACGCCATTACATTCCCATGCCGTGCCGTTTTGCACACAGTCTGGGAACGTGAGAAAGGTATCGGTCTCAACTAGGATTTGAGCAATCGCATAGCTTCCATTCAGCGTTAGTGTTGTGTTGAAAAATGCTTTCGCTGTATGAGGTCCATTCGCGGCGTTATTGATATTGTGCGATAGTGAATATTGTCCATTTGAGTCTGTGACTGTAGTTCCAATCCACAGTATATTCCACTGTAGCACTACCTCAACACCTTCAATGGGTAATCCGCGATTATCCGTCAAGTTTCCGCGCAGGATAGCACCATTTTCTCGGTTGGTACTGAGTGATTCCAGTGTTAGTGCAGTCCAACCACGTATAGTGACCTGTTGGCTCAGTACAGCCGCTGGATGGTAGCTATCTCCCGAGTAGGTTACGGTAAGTGATGTATTTCCCGACGTAGCGTTGTTCGCCACCTCGAGTAGAGCTTGCCAACCACCGTTATCGCTAATCGGTAGAGTCATGAACGGCTGTCCACCAAGTGCTAGTGTTAGAGTGCCGTTGGGCGGAACGGTTTCGTTGCCCTGAATAGTCCCATTAATCAGGTAGCTGGCATTACTAAGCAGAATGCTAGGTAAATCGATTGAGAGATTAACATTACCGTCAATTACATCAGTCCAGCCAGTAGCTCCCGCAGCTGAGACGAAGATTGTGCCGTTCCAGCTGGCATTTAGAGAATAGTTTCCTGGCGTCGAAGGCAAGCTAATCGTGAATGTAAAGCTTCCGTCACTTCCAGTTGTGGTATTGAATACAAGCCCCAACCAACTCAGGTTGACGACGGTATCCTCAACGGCAAGATTACCTTGTTCGTACAAGATACCAGTCACAACCGTAGTCGCATTTAGTGGAGAAGTAGGTGGCACGATTAACGTCAGGTTGCTGTAGCCATGCACTGCCAGTTGGAACGCAGGCGAGTAGCTTTCCTTCAGTATGTTGGTGCTATTGATGGGTGTCCGTGGGACGTGGAAACGGAGCACCCAGTCACCTGCAACGCGGTCGGCCGGCACACTGCACTCGACATTGAAGTATCCGTCCATGTCAGTCAGATTCTGGCCGATTATTGACCCTGTAGTGTTGATTGTCTGGTTTAGATACCCGCTGACCATGATGTTGGCGTAACCCACCCCGGTAGTGGTGTTGTAGAACCGTCCAGTCCAGACAAAAAGTTCAGTTTTGTTGACACTATCTGGTCTTACTTGGGGTCCCCGTGCAGGAGGTGCAAAACCCCACCCCCCTTCCTCTTCGTCCGACACAACTGCGACAGGATTCTCATCATCCCCGTCGCCCCATTCATCTTCATCTGTGTTAGGGTCAGTCGGATCGGATGTTTCCCATCCTTCCTCGTTATACCAGATTCGAGCGGTGTTGTTGTCGCCGGTTACGTTCCAGTAGTAGCTCAACTCGAATGCGTCGTCGAGCCCGTCCGAGTCGGTATCGGAACGGAGAGGGTCAGTGCGCGAGTCATAGGTGTCGTTAGAGGGCACCACCTCGGCGTAATCGCCAAATCCGTCTCCATCCGAATCGGTGGAATTAGGCCATGAATCGTAATTGCGAATATTGTCAACCGGATCCAGTTGGATGTTCCACGGATCTAGTTCGTCGCCATCCCAGAGCCCGTCACCGTCGGAATCGCGGTCGAGCGGGTCGGTGAGGTGAGTATTCATCTCGTCCAGCACACCCAGACCGTCGCCGTCAGGGTCCTCGTCACCATCCTCTATTCCATCGCTATCGGTATCATTAGTCGTCGGCAAAAACATGTATCCTTCTAGGAACCGCTTGTATTCCCAGCCGTCAATCAGCCCATCATCGTCTGTATCTGGATCCAGCGGCCAACAACCCTGCGCTACTTCCAGCCCGTCATCCATGCCATCATCGTCTGTATCGGGATCAAGGGGGTCAGTTCCATGGCTCAGTACTTCAAGTCCATCACTTAAATAATCATCGTCTGAATCATGATCCAGTGGGTCAGTCCCGTACGTCAGCAGTTCTTCTCCGTCATGTAGTCCGTCATCGTCTGTATCATTGTCGTCTGGCTTGGTTTCATAGAGGTTGACCTCATCTCCATCATAGAGCCCATCACCATCAGTTTCGTTATTGAGCGGATTAGTACCCCACTCATTCAATTCGGCGCCGTCTAGTAATTGATCATCATCCGTATCCGGGTCGAGCGGGTCTGTCCCAGTAACGTTGTTTTCCTGGAAATCGTTAAGCAGGTCATCATCTGTATCCGGGTCGAGCGGATCCGTATCAGTGACGTTGTTTTCCCACCAGTCTCCGAGGCCGTCGCCGTCTGTATCTGGGTCGAGTGGATCTGTCCCAGTGACATTGTTTTCCCACCAGTCCCCGAGATTGTCAGCGTCAGTATCAGGGTTGGTGGCGTTGGTACCAAGGTCCAGCACTTCGTGACCATCATTGAGCCCGTCACCATCGGAGTCGGGGTCTTCCGGATCAGTACCATAGAGTTCTTCCTGACCGTTGGTCAGTCCGTCATCGTCATTGTCTACTAGGTCAGTGAGGTCGTCGCTACCATCTAGTGGATTGGTCTCGTGTGTCAGCACCTCGACCCCATCGATGACGCCGCCGTCATCGCTGTCGAAGTCGAGCGGGTTAGTGCCCAGTGCCACCTCGGCTCCGTCGAGCAGTCCGTCGTTATCGGAGTCTGATTTTAACAGCAC
>Ga0187827_10000377_pt1 | contig 71433 bp, 53 predicted proteins | sample ETNtaG_39_FD_167969 | JGI IMG/M metagenome (GOLD analysis project Ga0187827, IMG submission 167969) | Marine microbial and viral communities from oxygen minimum zone, Eastern Pacific Ocean - ETNP2014_SV_150_PacBio MetaG (Illumina Assembly) | ecosystem: Environmental > Aquatic > Marine > Hypoxic... | reverse complement strand
ATTGGATTACTGAGTCAAGGCGATGATTTAGTGACCGGAGGACTTAATTACACTTTCTCATATGCTAATGGGAGTTCTTCTGATCCACAGTCATTATTTCTCATTCAAACAGCAACACAAATTGGCGGAGAAGATGTGGAATTTGTTGAGCGGAAAGTACTGCCATTGAACTGGGATCAGCGCCACACACTCAACCTGTATGTAAATATAGGCCGTTCAAATGATTGGAGTGTGGGTCTCATATCCTTTTTAAATAGTGGTACACCATATGGCCCGTCATTTGTTGAACGGTATGATATTGCCGAGCGGGAATACAGAAATTTAGGGCGTAAACCCATTCGCTGGAGTGCAGATATTCAAGCAAAAAAACACTTAAAATTTCTAAACTTCAATTCGGTGATATTTTTTAAAACAGACAATTTGTTAGACCATCTTAATCATGAATCCGTCCACTCGTCCACCGGCAGAGCAGATCAAATAGCCAGACTGCCGGAAAATGAGGCGCTGGATAAAGAGAGACTTGAACAGGAAGGTCATTTTACCATGGAAGAAGTAAATGTAAGACCGGATTATTATTCTTCCCCTCGAAAAGTCCAGATTGGAATAGAAATAAAGTTCTGATAATTGAGTGTATTTATATGATACATAATAATCATAATTTTTTAAAAGGCTATTTTTTTGGTATAACAATTATTCTATTATTCTTTTTTCCATCTTTCGCGCAGGAAAAAGACAAATATGATTATCTAATAAATCAGCAGCAAGGCACACGAAGTCAGATGCGGGATTTTAAAAATAGGAAGTTATTTGCCGATGATGAGGGGCATGATAAATATTTACGTTATACTATCCATGATGGAAATCTCATTACGGGCGGAATTACCAATTCCGGACTTATTTCCCACCATTATGTCTCTGGCAGTCCAACTATTTCCTGGCCAAAGGGTCCTAAAAAGATATCATACATCCATGGAACGGTATTTTTTATTGCCGCAGAAGTTGAAGATGCTCATGGAGATACAATCCATATTATTTCAGACAATTATCGACGTTCTTCTGCCGAAGCATCAAACGATTTATCTCATTTCTATGCTTTTATGCCCTTGCCAAAATATTTCAATATGGATCAGCCTGAAGCATATGAAGTTCCGGAAATTTATGGAATAAATGAAGATGTAGGTACAGACGGAATCCCCAATACTCTCGATTCAGGCGAGGGGGATGGTCTTTTGCAGATGGCTGAGGATTTCAATGGCAATGGCATTTTGGATATCAGTATGCAAAATGAAGTGGGCTGGTTTGCCATTAGTCACCGTAAGGAAACCTGGCCGGAATATTGGCCTCCCCAAACTTATCCGGGAGATGATCGTGAAATTGGTGAAGCAAGACCCGGTGTAAGAGCTGGACGCTGGAATGGTGAATATGGTGCCTACATGCGTGCAGATCAAGAATCATTTTACGCAATGGATGATAGGGAAAATGATGAGTTTGAATACTACCCTATAGAAGGCGATTCATTGGATTTTCCCGATGGTCGAAGAGGGCTGGGAATAAAAGTGGATGTACGTACGTATCAATGGAGTGCTAGGCTAGCGGAAGATATATTGATAGGGATTTATGATATTACTAACGAGGGCAAGGATCTGAATAAATGTATTGTTGGAATGTATGTAGATCCTGATATGGGTGGATCCCTCAGTGGTGATGATGCAGATTTTGATAACTTATCCGACATTACGTATGCTTGGAATCGAACCGGGATAGCTAACAATGGATTACCAACCGGCTATTTTGGATTTGGTTTCTTTGAAAGTCCTGGTTTAGCCAACGATGGGATCGATAATGATGAGGATGGTTTGATAGATGAAAGCCAGAATAATGGTATCGACGATGATGGGGACTGGTCAGCATGGGAGGATGAAAATAATAATGGTGTTTGGGACAGTGAGGATTTGAATTACAATCTGGAACTGGATCCCGGAGAAGATATTAATGAAAACGGCGAATTAGATATTGAACCATTGAACGACGATCTAGGGGCTGATGGATTGGGCCCTAATCATGATGATTATACTGGTCCTGACATCGGAGAAGCTAATGGTATCCCTGATATCGGGGAACCCGATTTTGAATTTACAGATAATGATGAATCTGACCAGGTTGGACTAACATCCTGGTATTTACGCGATGTAGATAACACAATGGCCGATGATGAGCAATATTGGGATGTAGAAATACAGCCTGGAACATATACCATACGACCAGGATACCAGCGGGATATCGCCTGGACATATGGAAGCGGTTTTGTAGAATTCGCCGGGGATGAAAAGATACATCGATATGCAATTGCACTGCTGTTTGGCAATGATCAGGATGATATTTTGCGAAATAAACGTACCATGCAGATGATTTATGATATGGATTACAGCTTTTCGAAACCACCTCGCACTCCGATTGTAAAAGCCGCCGGGTATGATGAAAAAGTAATTTTATCCTGGGATAAAAATGCAGAAAAATCCCGCGACCCAATTTATGGCCAGGATTTCGAAGCGTATTACGTATATAAAAGTACCGACCCAACGTTTACAGAAATCAAAACAATTACAGATGCATTTGGTAATCCTTTGCTATTTAAACCTGAAGCGATTTATGACATTAAGAATGGTTTAGCTGGAATTCATCCAGTTAACATTGGTGGTGAAATGGGTAGTGATAGTGATTTGGGAGTTTCATACAATATGGGGACTGACAGTGACTTAAAACATTATTACGTGGATTCCAGTGTAACCAATGGCCGGACATATTACTATGCTGTTGTTGCTGTTGATCGAGGCCATCATTCATCTTTTTATCCAAGCCTCTCAGAATTACAGAACTTGAGTGATATTTCTCCCACTGAATGCAGTGCCAATATTCAAATTGATCCATTAGGAAGGGCAATTGCCTTCGACAGAAATACCGTAGCTGTTATTCCTGAAGAAACACCGGCTGGTTGGGTTATACCAGACTTTCAAATAGAAAAAGTTTCCGGAATTGGGACAGGGACCATAGAAATAATAATCAACAATCCAAATGAAATAAAGGATGGCTATAGATACAGTCTTCAATTTGACGATGATGGTAGTTTTGAGCAGCATGATTCAACTCACTTTACGGGGCAGACTTCCCAAATGTCACTGTATTCTACCACTGAAAATAGTTTGCTGGGTATAGTGACAGATCCGAATTCGAACCCTTTGGCTGAAGAATTTATTTATGAAGGAATCCACATTATTCTGCATAATGATGGTACTGGGATGAAAGAGGCTAACTGGATACAGGGGACTTCTTCATTAACAGCCACAGATATAACGGGTGATTACGGAGGTCTACAGATAAGGCGGGATTATGAAATTCGCGTTAGTGAAGTGGGAGCAGATACATCCGTAATTTCGTTACCCACTGTTACAAATTTTCAGATCTGGGATGTAACAAATTCTGAAGAAGAATTCCAGGTTGACTATATTTATACTCCACTTGTCTGGCCAACTGACCCTACCAGGCCTTATCTAAAAGAAAACGATCAAATCAAAATTGTAAATAATATTGAAGATGAAATCTTTTTATGGCAATGGTTGTTCACTTATCCAGACAATGCTGATTCAGCATCAAGGACTCTTCCCCAGAGTGGAGATATCTACTCCATCACAACCAACAAGCCATTTGACAGAAATGATGTTTTTGAAATTGAAGTCTCAGGGAATTATATAGCTGCTAATGTTGCCAAAAAAGAAATGGATAATATTTATGTAGTTCCGGACCCCTATGTTTCAGTAAACCCGTTAGAGCGTAAAGTCATCAATCAGGAAGAAGGCCGGGGAGACCGTCGGATTGATTTTGTCAATTTACCCCAAGATTGCAAAATATTTATTTTTACTGCTTCAGGAAAATTGGTTCGTCAACTGGATCATTTTACAACCGAAAATAATTCGAGAGAAAGCTGGGATTTGCGAACAAAGGATGGTTTGGAAATATCTCATGGAATTTATTTCTATGTAGTTGATGCACCTGAATATGGAATTAAAAGAGGGCGTTTTGCGGTTATCAAGTAATATATTAATAATTGAATTATAATATGAGTAAACATTCAGTTATCATTATTTCTATGCTAATTTTTACAGCAGGACCTGTTTCTGCGCAATTTGAAACAAAAGTAACCGGCGTAGGTACAACAGCTGCTTCTTTTCTTGAAATTGGAGTAAGCGCCAGAGCTTTGGGTATGGGTGGTGCCTATACATCTGTAATAGATGGTCCTGCTGCACTCTCTTACAATCCGGCCAACATTGTCTGGTTGCAAGGTACTCAGGTGGAGTTCATGCACAATCAGTGGTTTATCAATTCCAGCCACGACTTTGTTGGTGTTGTTATTCCATTATCTATTTATAGATCAACAATAGGATTTAATTATGTAGGACTAAATTACGATGATCAGCCTGTCCGAACAGTAAACAGGCCCGAAGGAACGGGAGAAATGTATTCAGCGGGGGATTACTCACTGGCTTTAACCCTTGCCAAGGCCCTTACTGACCGATTCTCATTTGGTCTGTCTCTAAAATACATTGAGGAAAGAATTTGGAATTCTCGAGGTAATGCCGGGGCAGTAGATATAGGTATTTTTTATCAATCTAGACTTGATGGACTGCAAATAGGGATGAGCATCAGCAATTTTGGGACAGAATTACAACTCATTGGTCGTGATCTAGATACAACAGTTGACCCTGATGAAGATAATGAAAATGTAGATAGAATACCCAGCACATTCAAAACAAATGCATACCCATTGCCCATTCTTTTTAGAGCGGGTATTTCACACAAAAAGAAACTGGGTTCGATTGGAAGCCTCCTAACGACAGCAGATGTTTTGCACCCTACCAATACAACCGAAAGTATTAATCTGGGTGTTGAGCTTGGATTCAAGGATATGTTTTTTGTTCGTTCAGGTTATAATAACCTGTTTGAAGAAAATGCAGAAAATGGATTAACACTGGGTGTAGGAATTGACATGTTATTACAAAAGCGGTGGGTTATGCGTTTTGATTACGCTTATGCAGATTGGGGCATTTTGGGTTATACATCACGGATTTCTTTAGGGCTGGTATTTTAAATAATATGAATAATAAAATCTATTTCTTATTTCTCTCATGTCTTATTTTTCTTAAATGTGGCAGTCCTTTAGCGGAAACAAATATCGGGAATAATATCGTTGCGAAAATTGGACCAGCTGTGATTACATCTGAAGAATTTCTTGCCAATTATGAGTTTGGATTTGCCCATTTAAAATCAGTTGGGAATCCCAAAAGAAATTATCTTACTGCCATGATCAATGAAAAACTTCTATCATTAGATGGATATGCAAAAAACATCCATAAGCAGAAAAGTATCCAAAATAAAAAAGCAAATTTAACTCAGGATTTATTAATTGAATATCTTATCCAAGAAGAAATAAACAATTCAATCTTAATCTCTGAAAATGAAATAAAAGATGCCATCAATAAAAGTAAAGTGGATTTCAATCTACGTTATTGGAATGAACAAAATTTGGAAATGGCAAATAGAGCACACAAAAATATTAATGAGGTGGGATTTAAATTATTTCTTGAAAATATTATTTCCTACAATTCTAATATCAATCTTACTTCAGATCAATTTGAAACAGGTTATATGTCCTGGCTTAACCTACCTCCTGAACTAATGGAAAAAATCCGAGACTTGCCTATTAATAAAGTTTCTTTGCCAATTCTTTTTGGTGAAAAATATTGGATTTTTCAAGTATTAGATATTCGCAGAGCAGGTGTTTTAGAATCAGAATATCATTCAAAATCAGCCTCTTTTAAAAAGATCTTATTCCAGAATAAACTTTCTGCAGCCACAACAGAATATGTTTCTTCGCTTATGACTCCAAAAGATGTACGTACAAAATCGGAAACGTTTAATATCCTATCTGAAGTGGTTTGGGCATGGCTAAATGATAATTCTGCAAAGTCAAAATTATTTGTCGAATATTTAAGAGAAAGTCAATCTAATTCAATAGTGGAAAATGAGTTTAATAAACCGCTTATAACCTATATTAATGGTGAAATAACTGTTAAAGAATTTGTTAATTCGTTTGATTTTTCAATACTACGAAACGACTATCGTAATAAAAATGCTATGAAAGAAAAATTTAATTTAGAGATTGCCTGGTTTATCCGAGATGATTTTCTGGCCAAGACTGCATTAGAAAAACGAATTGATCAAATCCCTATGTTTAAAAGGGAGTTGGAATTATGGGTGGATAAATGGATATATGAGGAAATGAAAAACCTATACAATCCAGAAGAATTACCATTAAAATTGGAAAAGTTAACTCATCACTTCCCTGTAACAATAAATAAAAAAGTCCTCGAATCCATTGAAGTTACAGATTCAAAAAAATCAAAATGGCTTACCGTACATAACTATAAAATGGGAACAAATCGAATGGCAATCCCTATTGCTGACGGATCCTGGGATATAGCATATAAATAAGGGTTAATATTTCAATTTAATAATGCATTTCCCTGCGTGGTATAAAAAAGGATTTGGGCGGACTGCCGGATGAACAGGGCATTTTTCGATTATGGTAAAATCTTCAAACTGATTGAACACAGTAATCAGTAATAAACCCCATTGATGTGAAATATCAATGAATCTATCCATCATTATACCCGTTTTAAATGAAGCGGAAAAAATTAGTGAAGATATCACCTCCCTTTCCGATTACTTAACAAATAATAACATCACTGGTGAAATAATTGTATCGGATGATGGAAGTACGGATGGAACGTCTGAAATAGCAAATGAAACATCCTTAACGGACAATGTTCGTTTAGTTATATTAAAAGAAAATGATCATTATGGAAAAGGCCATGCAGTTCGGAAAGGCATTCTTGAATCCAAAGGTGATATTGTCATGTTCATAGATAGTGGAAAAACAGTTGCATTAGATTTTATCACCATAGGGATCGATATGATTCGGAATAATGAACACCAGATTATTCTTGGCTCACGCCATCTACCAGAAAGCATTATTCGTAAACAATTGGTCTGGTATCGTCGCCTGGTTTCTATTCTTTTCAGGATAGTCACTAAATTGTTGTTCCCTTCCATTTGGGGATTCAGCGATACGCAGTGCGGGTTTAAGATTTATGATGGAATCATTGCTCGCGATTTATTCAGCAGAGGGCGGATTGATGGATTCTTATTCGAAATCGAAATATTAAGACTTGCAAAGGAAAAGTATATTTCTATGAAGGAAATGCCCATTGAATGGACCTGCGATCGAGACAGCCGCCTTTCCTCTATTCCGACGATATGGGAAGTATTGCGAGATAGTTGGAAACTGAAATTTCCCATCTAATTCAGTTATTATTCGAAAGTACCAAATTTCCTCATACTTCCTTTTTCATCAAAAACCATTCCACCCACATCCGGGTGATGGTTCATATAATCTATTATTTCCCTTTCGCTCATAATCATAAATGATGTGGAAAGAGCATCTGCTTCCGCACCTGTTTTCGCCACAGACCAGGCACCCAATCTGTTTTGAACCGGCTGATAATTTGAGGGTGAAACAATATGATTCCCTTTTTCTATCCCAGAACCGGCAATTGCACTCTTATTTAAGGAAATTCGTTTTAATTCACTATTATCAGATGGATGGGAAATTGTTAATGGCCAACCTGTTTCGTCTTTCGGAGCTTCCACGGCTAAATAGGTACTCCTCCCGCTATTGATTAATATGGTTTCAATACCCCATTCCTGAAATGTCACTTTGAGTTTATCTAAGGCATATCCTTTGCCGATACCACCCAAATCAATGGAAATGGGATTATCAATTAAGGTGACTGTATATGATTTTGAATCCAGAATCAGATTACCAATATTTTCATTGATATTAATTACCGATTCAGTTTCATTTTTCCAACGATCAATGACTTTCCCAACGGTGGGATTAAATGCGCCATTAGTTTCGCTTTGAAGCCTCTGACAAATCACTAAACATTCCATAGAGTCTACTCCAACTACTGTGGATTCTCCTGGCTTTAACTGGTTGATCCGGGAAATGTCGCTGTTTACCACAAACCGGCTTAAATCCTGCTCCAGTAAATCTAATTGCGCAAAAGATTCCGTTGCGGCCTGAAGGGCATAAGAATAGTTGTCATGATAAATCAATATATCGAAAACTGTTGCCATGGCTTTATGGGAAAACCGGTGAATGTCGTGCTCCTCTAGCCAGTTTGAATCAATTCCGTGAACAGCAATTTTATCCGTCATGTGAACTTAAACGCTCATATAAATCATAAACTTCCTTTTTGATGTACCCGCTAATTTCAACGCCGGGACGAAGTTCCATCATTTCATCAAACAATGGAATGAGCAAGGATGACATTCCAGGTTCGGCCTTTTCATAAATTGTTTTGACTAAATTATCTGTTAAGTCAGACGAAACGAATACAACTGATGCTGATCCCACATCTAGCGGAACATGATTCCAATAGCCAACATTATCCATATCCCGTAAATACCACGGAAAGGGCCAATAGTCATCCCCGGTTGCCATGACAAAAACGGAAAAATCAATTTCATTAGTTAAAACATTAGCCATGTCATGAATTTTAGTTTCTATCGTGAAAATATCCTTTGTGGGATGAGCATAGACGTATGGATTTGCTGGATTGGCTTCATTCTTGAAATTATAGGAATAGGACTGCAACATAAGTAAACCACCCAATAAAACAATAAATATGTTTCCCAATATTTTTTGATTCAATTTATAGACTTGATTGACAATTGTATTCGCAGACACAATAATCATTCCAGGCATGATACCTAAAATGTTCCAGGGTGTTTTGTATGGAATTGCTGAAAACACAAATAATAGAACCAAAGAATACCAAAACAAAAACTGTATAGTTATAGGTTGTTTTTCAGAACGAAGCATCAGCGGCAAATTGAAGATAAAAACTAAGAAGAGTAAACCCTCTCCCAGATGCAGCCAACTTCCGGAATGGCCAAGCGGGAAAATGATATTCAGGTAAAAATACCAGGGATGGTTATGAATTCCTTCGGATGATACTCTTTCCAGATATGGCTTGAAAGCCAGAAAGGCATCAGTACTGTTATTTATATCCCGGAAGAAGTCAGAATAAAAAAGGAAGGTTGTTGCCACTGCAATCCCAGCAATTGTTATACCATGTTTCAATGAAATAAGCCGTTTTACACCTTTATGGAAGTATAATATTGCGGCTGAACTTCCCATAGCAATCAAAAATAGAGGCCACGTTTCCTTTGTAGATATCATACATCCCAGTGCCACTCCAGTCAATGCAAGCCACAACGACTTTTCAGTCTTCAAATATTGATATCCGCTTGCGATCATTCCTAAACTGAAGAAAACGATAATAATCTCATGGATAAAAAACCGACTATAAAAAACCAACGATGGTGAAATAGCCATCAACCCAAAAGCAAGATATAATACATTATTCTGAAGTGATTTTTTAAAAGTGAACCCAATCCATAAAAGCAGGATGCCTACAAAACCAGTAACACTCCGGAGAAACTCTTCACTGAAATCCTGAATGCCATCCAAACCATGGAAAGCTGAAAACAAGTAGCCCGTAAAATATAAAAGCGGTCCATGATGCTGGGTTGGTTTATAATCAAATTGGCCAGTTTCAACTACACCGGAAAGTTTGACTGCATTGATGGCTTCATCGCCATGCATAGGCCGGCTGGAGAGATCTGTGAAGCGAAAAAAACCCGCTATAATGAAAATCGACAGAACAATGGTCGTTCCGTAACGATCGGAAATCATTTCAAAGGAAGGCCGTATACAGCTACTTCAATATAATGATTCAAATCGTTGTTGGTGTTGCCCCGGCTGTAAAGTTTCACAAAACGCCCGGTGACACCTTTGGCATCGAGGAGTTTTCCTTCGGATGTCTCCACATAATGCATATCATTTCCTACACCAAATCCGGCCGAATTGTCCATATCATTATTAAAAAGTGTATGAATATTTTTTGTCATATCCTTATTATCCGCTGTTTGAACCACAACATCAAAATACACCCGAGCCTGTTTATGGTAATGCCAAAAAACAATGGCAAATATTTTATAATTTTCCTCTAAATCAATCGTCACATCCTGTAGGAATGGACCCAATTCTACAAAACTACCTTCAGCTGCATTTTTATCGCCATCGGTAATCATTTCTATTTCTCCAATCACAGGAAAATCATCGGAACTGTAAATTGGTTTTCCCAGTGCGATATTTTTGGTGCCGACCGGGGCCAGAAACGCCGGTCTGGGTTTGCCCAGTGGTTTTTGAAGATTTTTCACATTTAGGTTTTGGGGTGTTCCGATAAACATGGGTTTTGGCAATTCAAGTTTAATAGGAACCAATTTTGATTCTTGAGAAAAAAGAAAGGTTATTATCCAAACGAGTGTTGTTACTACATATTTTATATATCTAAAGCTGGGTTTCATATGTGTATTCCTAATTATCCTTTGTTCTTTCTTGAAAAATTAAAATGAAGTACGACCAATAATAACATACCTATTGCTGAATAAAAATGCACTTCTAAAAACACATATTGAGTGGATGATACAAACCATGTATTCATACTGAATAGAATGGATAATGCATTTGGGATAAATAGAAACAAAAAGAACCAAAAAATGATTCTGCTCAACTTACTTTCAGGTGCATCTTTAAAATCAATTCCCATTTTTTTTGCGCAATGCAATGCCCCGATCGCCAGCAAAATAGAAAATAATGGTGCGATGGATACATGCAGAATCATCCACCAGCCATTCAAAGTGGTATTACCCAAGATAAGGGGAAAAAATCCTGTGATTGCCATTCCAATAAAACTGATGAACCATAAGGTATTAATCATATTTATTCTAGAGCTGAACATGAATTAATTCTCGTCCAATTGGGTTGATTCAATCCATTTTCCCAACCCATTAATTAAAAATAAAGCTAAGATCGAAAGAATTAGGCCAACCGACAAATAAATAATGCCTTTAAGCCAGGGTCTAAATATGAATGCATTTGAAAATACTTGGGCCGCAAACAAATTTTTACTGTGAAAATCAACCATCATTGCATCATCGGTTTTAAGGGGGGAATCAACTGTAATGATGCCGGTATAAAATGGTAAATCAACACTATGGCAATCTGTACATCCGCCACTGCCCAATGCCATAGTTGCAGGACGAACATTGTGGGCAATAGGCCATGCGTATGGATCAGCAATTGGATTATCCAACGATCTTAGTCCATTGGAATCTTGAACATACACTTTTCCCCCACTTACAAAAACGGGCGTCGATTCACTTTTTTGAGATGCAAATAATGTTAAAATATCTGATATCTGATTTTCCTCGATAACGGGCCATGAACCATTTATATTTAATGGCAATTCTGATAAAACATTTTTTACTATCGATTCATAACCGTCTTGGTTCATGGGAGAAATATTGCCATCATTTTTCCAGCCCCAAAAAGAGGGCCATACCATATTAACCGGACTGATTTTCCCATTGTCATCTTTTTGAAATACGGGTGTTATAATATGCGGCAGCGTACTGTCTGCTTTATTGATTCCATGGGTTCCCAGTGCATGGGCCATGGACGTCTTTGTAAAAAACGATTCACTTTCGGGTATTTCTCCCGAATGACATGCCGTGCAGGAAAGTCTATCGAAATGGATCGGGGGTAGTCCTTTATGTTGTGGAATTTGTCCATGATTATTATGTGAAATATTTTGATCATTTTTGTTGGGAAAATGGCAGCCCGCACAGGAAAAAGCATACAATTCTGGTGAATTTCTATCTCTGTATTCGTTGGGATATCCCCGTACCATCTGGTGGTCCAATCCATTCCGGTGGCAATCAACACAATTCATTCCACGCTTTAAATGAACATCTTCGCCATGCTGCCAGAATTCAGATCGTTTTTTATCAACTATCATAGATGAATGGCAGAAATAACAATTTTTGTTAGGGATATTTCTTGTTACATCAAAAAAGACCTCATCTTTTTCATTGAACATGTTTTTATCATAATCAATGCCAGGTGGAATGAATTTTGATTCATCCGGCGCTAAGCCATAATAAATATCATAATGATCCGGCATATCTTTCGCAGAACCATTTACATCAGCAAAGGATACCGTACTGGCGGGAGCCCAACGGAAATTTTGTTTTTTAAGTTGCCTTGCATATTGGGAGCGATCATTGGCCGGGTCAACATCATGGCAAACCAAACAGTTCACTTCCACCTTCCCGGACACATTCCAACGAAATATATTGTTTTTATCCCAAAATTTTTCCTGCTCTCCCACACTTCCACCGGGGTGATGGCGATTGAATAATTGTGTAAATTTAAAAACGGACATCCCAATTTCTTCCGGTGTGAAAGTGCCGTCCCAATTTCTATAACTCAACGGAATTTGAGTCAATGTTTTTGGATTGGAATAAATCCACGGTTGACTATTACGACCATCATTCCCAGCACTGCCAGCATTAAAATGCCAGCCGGAACGAATTGATTGATAATTATGGCAGGCACCACAAGTCATTTCTGTAGAAAAGGGTAAAAGCGGCTGTTCGTACAGATGAATGATAGAACTATCGTGGTCCATTAATTTTATTTTATGAACCGCTGGATGACGGCTACCATCAGGGGAATCTCCTAATTTTCCTTCTCCTGAAAACAGGGTCCCCTGTAATAGAAAAATAAGTCCAATAAAAAATAGTTTTATTCTATTGTTTTGGTTCATCACCATTTTAAACAAAATTCTTATTCATGAAATTGAAAATCACTCAACAAAACGGTCTCGGAGCGTATTCGATACCCTACAAAATTGGGTACCGTTTTAGATTTTACATAGTAATCAACTGAAGTTATCATATCAAGGTTATGGAATTTTTTGTTTCTTTTTTCTTCTTCTGTTTTTGAACTACCAATAAACACTCGGTACTTATTTTTTGTTTAAATAATAATGGATTAATTTTCAGACAAATTTCCTATTGTAAATCTAAATTGTTTAAAGGCCTTGGGTTTTATATATAATGAATTTGATTTTATCAGTTACAGTGTAAACTCATTTCTATCATATTTAACAAGCGATGCTTTTTCAACGGCTTCATTTACTTTTAATACAGCAACAGCCGTTTCATAGCCCACTTCAGCCGGACAATTCAATGTATCCGTACCCCGAATGGAATTAAAGAAATTTTCCAAATGAGGTTTATGGTAGGGGTCGTTGAAGGTAACCGGCAATTCATACTTTGGTGGTGCAACAGTTTCCCGTACATCCAATACCGCCTCGTTGACATTAGGTATTTTTTCTTCTGCCGGGGCATTCAGGAAGCTTTTATCCACCCATTTGTCCCATAGAGGAGCTGATTGTTCCCGGTAAATACCTGCACGACCGGCTGATTCTGATATTTGCAATGTACCCTGGTCACCCATAAAATTTTCGAAATATCCCATATTGCTGTTGGTCGTAATAGTTTGGTAAAAAGCACGAACCAATCCCTTTGGTGTATCGTATTCAAACATGGCCATGACTGTATCATACCATTCATGAGTTTGAGAATCATAATAATCGGTGCCGCCGGATGCCATTACGGATAATGGAACCGCATCCAAAAACCAACTGAATATATCAATTTGGTGTGAACCCAAATCAACGATGGGTCCGCCGCCGAACCCTTTATACCAACGCCAGTTTCTGAATTGTGCCATGGATTGAAAACCATATTGTTCTAATCTAGGTTGGGGAATGGCATATTTTTCCGGCCAGCCCAAATCGGGCTGCACTGCGCGATTCCACTGACCGTTAATCGTCGTAATATGTCCTAATATTTTTGCTTCCTTGATTAATTTTTCATAACAGTGGATGTATCGCGGATTGCTTCGCCGTTGATGCCCAACCTGTAATAGTTTCCCGCTTTTTTTCGCGGCCCGAACAATTTGCTTTGCTCCTTCAAGCGTATTGGACATTTCCTTTTCACAATATACATTCAGCCCCGCTTCGAGACAGGCAGTGGCATGTTCTGCATGCCAGAAATCAGGCGTTGCTACAATAACAGCATCAAGATCTTTTTCATTTGCCAGCATTTCCCTATAATCTTCATAGGCATTCAACTTATGACCATATTTCCCCAACAAACGATAAACCCGCTTCTGGTTATATTCTTTCCAGATATCGCAGACAGCTTTGAACCGAATTCCCGGGATTTTCAGGCAGGCATTCATGAGTACTTGTCCTTGGGCACCAGCACCTAATAATGCCACATTAATGTCATCTACGCCAAAGGATTTAGCACCTTTAAGTACATGAGGCGCCAAAATGAGACTGGCCCCTGCAGCTGTACTGGTTTTAATAAATTGTCGCCGGTTTATTACTTTGGCGTTTTTATTTTGAACCACAATTATCCTTTAAAGTGTCCAGCCATCCCTGTATTCTTTATGCAAGAAGGCATTGGCTTCATCCAAATTGGTAAACTGTCCCTTATTCCCGTCCCATTCGAGAATGGTTCGTTTGTCAGCGACCCGTAATGCGATACATCCAAGTAGCATAGTTTCAGTCAATTTTGATGCATATTCAAAATTGGATGTGGTTGCAGGTCCGCCTTTTATGGCTTCAATCCATTCTTCCCTAATTCCAGAAGATCTTGGTATGGATTTTGGAGGTCTCTTGTATTCTTTCATTTTTGTTTCCGGAATGATACGGGGATTATTCCCATATGTACTGCACATCATTTTCCCCTTTGTTCCCACAAACAAAACTCCTCCCCCGCCATCGCCCATTTTCCGGCCCGGTTCCAGCTCTTTGGGCCTGGGTGGTGTTAATCCACCATCGTACCAAATCATTTTTACTGGCGGCATCTTATCTCTTGCTGGAAATTCATATGTTACTATGGATGCGTTTGGATAGGTTTCATCGTTAATCGGACTGGAGCTTGCCTGCACAGTATCGGGATATTCCATCTTTAATGCCCAGTAAGGATGATCAATTAAATGGGCTCCCATATCACCCAGGGCACCTGTACCAAAATCCAGCCACCCTCGCCAGACAAAAGGAGCATAAGCGGGGTGATAAGGTCTCCACTTTGCCGGTCCCAGCCATTGATTCCAGTCTAAGGAAGACGGAACAGATGGTATCGTCTCGGGTCTGATAATTCCCTGTGGCCAAATGGGTCGGTTCGTCCAGACATGGACTTCATAAACATCACCAATGGCACCATCCCAAATCCATTCATTGATCAACCGTCCGCCTTCACCGGCATGCCCTTGGTTTCCCATCTGTGTTACCAAATTATATTCTTTGGCTTTTTCTGCCAGTTTCCTTGCTTCTTCTACAGTATGTGTTAAAGGTTTTTGCACATAAACATGCTTCCCCAGATCCATGGCTGCAATGGCAACCACAGCATGATTGTGATCTGGCGTAGTAACAGTAACAGCATCAATTTCCTTTTCTTTTTCCAGCATTTTACGGAAATCTGTATAGCGTTTTGCTTTAGGAAAATCCCTGTAGGTTTCTGCAGCTTTTACATCATCAACATCGCACAGTGCATAAATATTTTCAGAACTTACACCATGCACATCTGAATGTCCTTTCCCGCCAATCCCCACACATGCAATATTCAGTTTATCACTTGGAGCAGTGTATTCGGTCCCCCCCAAAACGTAGCGCGGTACAATGGTAAATGCTGCAGCAGTAGCAGCAGCTTTTCCCATAAATTCTCTTCGAGTTATTTTGTCTTCCTTTTTCTTATTCATAATTGTCTCATTTTCGTTCAATTTATATCCAATTTTAGAATCTTGAAATTAGATACCACAGATGTATTCATTGCCGACTAATTAAATGGTTTAACCATAATATTTCTGTAACGCACAACGCTTTTGGGATCATGAGCCTGGATCGCAAAGGACCCTTTATCGATTCTCCGGCCAGCGGTAACACCCTCTAACTCATTATAATCCACCACAACTTTCCCATTCACTTTGGTCACCACATGTTTACCATCCACTTTGACTTCCAGCGTGAACCATTCATTGTCCTTGACAATGGGGTCAAAAGATCTCACCACACCCCAAAGGCTGCCATTTTTCACCGGATCTCCATGGGACGTATTCACCTGGACTTCATACCCACGACTGGGCCAGGATTCTTCATACTGGGTATGAAAATATAGACCGGAATTACTGCCGTATTGGGTCATGATTTCACATTTGAATTCAAAATTCTGGAATTCTTTTTCTGAAAATAAATGAGCCCTTTTCCCCCGCACAACAATGGCGCTATCTTCAACACGAAAATCTCCACTTTCACTGGCGCGCCAGCCTGTTAGATCTTTCCCGTTGAACAATGAGATCCAACCATTTCCAGATGGAGCATTCATCATTTTTGCAGCAAACGCAACTGCAATCGCTGCAATCAAACCAAATAAATATTTATTATTCATCGTATACCCTTTTTTTAGTATTACAAATTCCAGCCGTCGCGATATTCACGGCCAAGATAATCATTGGCTTCATCCATATTGGTGAATTTACCTGCTATTCCATCCCATTCTAATTTGGTACTTTTCGGCGCCATGCGGATGGCAATATTTCCCAACAACATAGTGCTGGTTAATCTGGCGGCATAATCAAAATTTGATGAGGCTTGCTTGCTTTCCTTAATGCACTGGACCCATTCCTCATGTATTCCCGGAGATCTGGACAGTGTTTTTGGCGGACGTTGATATTCCTTCATACTTGTTTCCGGAACCAATCTTGGGTTTCTACCATAGCAACCGCACATAATCATTCCTTTATCACCATAGAACATGATACCGCCATCGCCATCGCCCATGCGTCTTCCCGGTTCGATCCCTTCAGGTCGAGGCGGCATGATGCCGCCATCGTACCAAGTCAATTTTACAGGGGGTAGTGAGCCCCGTTGTGGGAATTCGTAATATATGGTGGATGCTACCGGCCAAGATTCTCCATTAAATTTGGATGAACTGGCAAAAACAGATGTGGGGTGATCCATTTTTAATGTGTGATAGGGAATATCAAAAATATGAGCACCCATATCACCTAACGCACCAGTCCCAAAGTCGCACCATGCTCTCCAACTCCATGGTGCATAGTCAGGATGATAAGGTCTGAAAGGCGCAGGCCCAATCCATTGATTCCAATCCAATGTGGGTGGAACAGATGGTATTTCTGCAGGACGATTCATGCCTGTATCCCAAATTGGTCTATTTGTCCAGCAATGCACTTCCCGAACTTCACCGATAGCATCATCTTTAAGCCATTCGCCAATGAGTCGAATTCCTTCGCCTGCATGGCCTTGGTTTCCCATCTGAGTGACAACACCGGCTTTTTTTGCAGCAGCGCTTAATTTTTTAGCTTCATCTACAGAATAGGTAAGTGGCTTCTGGACAAATGCATGTTTCCCCTGTTTGATAGCCGTGATGGCGGCGACTGCATGGAAGTGATCAGGTGTACTGACAGTTACTGCATCAATATCTTTTTGTTTATCTAACATTTCACGAAAATCTTTGTATCTCGGCACTTTCGTCAATGGATTTTCGGACAACCCTTTTTCTTCTGCCCATTCGCCGGCACGTTTTATTGTATCAAACATTTTTACTTCATCCACATCACATAGGGATACGATATTTTCCGTAGCGACAGCAGCAATGTCTGATCTTCCCTTACCGCCAACTCCGATGGCTGCTATATTAATTTTGTCACTTGGAGCGGTATAACCTGGTCCACCCAAAACATATCGCGGCACAATCATAAAGGCGGCTGCGGCAGCAGACGATTTGGTTATAAAATCTCTTCTTGATATTCTTTGACTACTTTTTTCATTTTTCTTTATGAGTTCTTCCATGATGTTCTCCTGTTTTTTATGCCATCACTTTATCTAATGATTTGTTTTTTAATTCTATAATGATTTTCCGTAATCGGTTGGATATTTCACACATGCCTCGAACGGTATGGTATAATGTTTTCCAACTGGTCCCCATATAATCCCATATAACGTTTCCTTTTTGATCCAATAGAGCAAACCATTCCCCTTGTTCCCAGTTGATCATTTTTTCAAATACAAAATCGTGGATATTTTTAAAAGCATCTAAATATTTTTCATCATCCGTCATTAAATAGGCATCTAAAAATCCAACCATTCCCTCGGCTTGTTGCCAGAATTCTTTATTTGTTTCAGTGGCGGATCCTTTTTTTTCACCTTCAACAAATAAACCACCGTTTATCCAATCGATCCCATTCTGGTAAGTATGTTCATATATTTTCACCATTTTACCCCAGCTTTTCTCACGGGGGATTTTAAGCATATCTTGAGAAAGGAGATACAACCAGGTCAATTCAATATTATGGCCATAAGACGTAATATCAATGGATTTACCATTTTCATCAAAACGATCCGCGCCCCAAACCGTCTCCAATTCAACATTTGCGATCGGGGACCAATCTTGCGTAAACATGGAAATACCCGTTCCTGTCTCCTTATGAATCATTTTATTAATAATAAGGGTATTTATTTCTTCGAGGGCCAACCGATGCTTTTCATCGCCCGTTAATTCATATAACGTTGTAAATGCTTCCATAAGATGCATGTGCACATCCAATGATTTAAAAACGCCTATATCTTTTCGCGCTTTAATGGGTTCAAATTGGCGATTGAAGTGTTCAAAATAGCCACCATATTCTTGATCTTTTATTTTATCCTGTAAAAAGTCAAACACACGGATAGCTTCAGTTTTTACAGACTCGTCACCGGTTAATAATGCAAACTCCGATAATCCATAAATGAGAAATGCGTGACCGTAAATTATCTTATTATCATCAAGAACAGATCCATCCTCATTCACAATCCAGTAATAGCCACCGTACTTTTTGTCCTGGTAATATTTGAAAAGAAATTTAATCCCCTGGGCCAATGCTTGTTCATGATTTGGCCAAGTATATCCAGATCGAACTGTATGAGAAATGGTAAAAAGACTGCGGCATTGGGCTAAAAATGATTTTTCGGTGACATTGGTCCTGATTCCATTTCGGTCAAAATTGGTCTGAAATCCACCATATTTTTTTTCTACAACCCTGTTAGCCCAAAAGGGGATTAGGTTGTTTTGTAAATAGTATTCTGTTTTTTCCAAATATGAAATCAATCTGTCAACTGTCGTTTAAGGATTGGCTTGATTTGTCTTAAGGATTATTTGTTCATAGCCCCCTTTAGACTTAAAATAAAAATTCAAACCAAGGTAACTGAAAAGCATGATAACAGGAAAGATAGCCATATAAGCCAAAGCACCATGACGGGCTTCATCAACGATCATATTAACTGTTGATTGATTCTCGTTACTGAGCTCAGTTTTTTTATCTTGGTCAATTGCGTTGTATTCTCCAAAGATTCCATCCTTTTCCACTACAATTTGAGAATAAATGGTAGGATTTTTTTCCATCAGCAATTCAGAAGAAGCATTATCCTGCAGTGAACCAATGAACGGCATTCCAAGAACACCAACCGCCAGCATGCCCATACCACCAATGGCATTTAAGGTCAATGCTCCACCTTTGGGGCACTGTTCTGACACGACGCCTAACATAGTTGGCCAGAAAAATGTTTTCCCTAATCCATAAAATGTTGCCACAAATAAAATGGTCATTCCTGTGCTTTTAGATAATAGAAATAAACCAACTGCTGCCACACCGGAACTAATTATTAACAACCCAAGCGGTTTAAATCGATGAATAATAGGACCAGCATAAAACCGTAGAACCATCATAATTGCCGAGGTATACACCAAAACAGTAACAGCAGGTAATCCAATATCACCCATGGCTTTTTCCATTAGGGCTGTAATCCAGCCATCGGTTCCAATTTCCGTGGTCGCCAAGGGCATCATAATTAACATTAGAATAAAAAGCATTGGACTTCCCAGGGAGCTGGACAATTTCGATTGTGTAATAGTTTCTTTTTCCGGCCAAATCGAATAGGAAAAAGCAAATATTAATGCCACATCCAGAATGATTTCAGTGGACAATGGTAGATTGAATACCACTGCAATCTGGCGTATGATAATGGGGATGACCAGGAGTGATGCGAGAATACCAAACTCCCTTAACATTTCCATATAAGAAACCCCTGCAGCAACACGTTCCTGTACTGGCCACTTTTGTTTATATATCATGACGCCATAGACCAAAGTTGGAATAAAGATCAAACCAACCTTATATCGCCAATCTGCTCCACCCATAGCCATAGTCATGAGTCCGGCTCCCACAAGACCTGCGGGCCATCCGGCATGGAGAATATTCAACCACTTTGTTTTGTCTCGGTCAAACATCGTAGCCACAACTGGATTAATCACTGCTTCTACAGTGCCATTCCCCAACGCAAGAATAACACTGGCCCCGAAAAGAATAGCGTAGGCTTGATCAGGGTTTGCATTCGGCGCCCAGAATACAGCCATAACACCATATGCGATATGGCATATGAATGCAAATACCATAGCCGTTCCATATCCGATTCGGTCAACAACCAAACTGAAAAGAATAATGCTAATGGCAAATGGCCAAACACCGGCGCCGCCAATTTCTCCCATTTGCGTACTACTCAAATTAAACTGTCTTCCCCAATCGGCTAGAACAGCAAAACGTGTCACAAATGCAAATGATGTTGCGATTAGAGCAATAAAACTTGCTTTAAATAGCCATTTTGAATTGATCTGGGATTGATGAGTATTCATAATTGGTCCCTATTCTTCAAAAGCAGCATCAAAAGCTACTTCTGATCGTTGAAAGTCCAATTGTTTTACAAAATCACATGCTTCGGCCGCACCGTGTTCACGGTCCATTCCTGTGTCTTCCCACTCAACGGATAATGGGCCACTATACCCAATATGATTAAAAGTGCGGATAATATCTTCAAAATTGATATCTCCGCGTCCAAGCGATCTGAAATCCCAACCTCGTTCCGGATGCCCAAAATCCAAGTGAGAACCAAGAATCCCTGTACGTCCATCGAGTTGTAAAGCCGTATCTTTCATATGACAGTGATAAATCCTATCCTTGAATTCATTTATGAATGTAATGGGGTCAATCATTTGCCAATGCAGATGGCTTGGATCAAAATTGAACCCAAAAGCTTCCCTTCTATTGAGAGTTTCCAAAGCACGATCAGCAGTTACAATATCAAAAGCAATTTCTGTGGGGTGCACTTCCAAGGCAAACTTAACTCTGCATTCATCAAATACGTCCAGAATTGGATTCCACATTTCAGCAAAATATCCAAAGCCATCATCAATCATTTGTTTGGATACAGGCGGAAAACTATAGAAATAATGCCAGATGGGTGATCCAGTGAATCCGTTGACAACATCAATACCTAAATTTTTCGCAGCCATAGCTGTTTTTTTCATGTTGTCCACAGCCCAGGCTCGTTTTTTCTCTGCATCACCTGCGCAATCATCTGGCGCAAATAAATCGGAGCGGGAATCATTATTCGGGTCACAAACCAATTGTCCTGCCAAATGATTACTGATGGCATAAACGTTCAAATTGTGCTTCGCTAATTTTTCAAGATGCTCTTCACAATAATTGAGATCAGATGCGGCTTTTTCAACGTCCATGTGATCGCCCCAACAAGCAAGTTCAAGTCCATCATAACCCCAAGATGATGCTTTTTCTGCCAGAACGGTTACAGGCAAATCCGCCCACTGTCCTGTGCATAATGTTACTGGTCTTGACATGAAAATTCTCCCATTATTTATGTGTCAAAATTTTGGTCCATTTTTGATCACTCTTTGCACTTTTTAAGACTGTTTCGATAAAAAGCATCCCCCGCACACCATCATTTACATTTGGGAAATCCAACATGGCTTCTGTGGGTGTTTGATTTAAGTATCGTGAACGAATTGTATCCGTGAAATTCAAATAAATATTTGCAAATGCTTCAAGGAACCCTTCCGGATGACCGGATGGTAATCGCGTTGCCCGTGCGGCGGCGGGACTTATTTGTGCAACATAGTCATTCCCTCGTCGCCAAATCTGGTTTGGCCCATTTCCATCTCTTATAATTAATTCATTTGGAGTTTCTTGATGCCATTCTAAACTTTTCTTTTCACCATAAACCCAAATGACCAGATTATTTTCTTCACCACATGCAATCTGGCTGACATGAATCAACCCTTTTGCTCCATTATTAAACTTTAATAAACAATTACCGTCATCGTCTAATTTCCTTCCATTCACAAACATGGAAAGATCTGCACAAACATCAGAAATAGTCAATCCAGTAATATATTCCGACAGATTCTCAGCATGGGTCCCAATATCACCCATGCTTCCTGCGCCACCACTTTGCGATGGGTCGGTACGCCAGCCGGCTTGAATATGTCCTGTTTCTTCCAGGGGTGTGGTCAACCATCCTTGAGGGTATTGAACAACAATTTTCCGAATATTCCCTAATTCCTTTTTCCGCACAATATCACGGGCAAACTTTACCATGGGATAACCGGTATAATTATGCATCAACCCAAATACAAGTTCGGTCTCCCTGACTTTTTCCTGAAGTTTCACAGCTTCTTTTACATCAAAGGTCATAGGTTTTTCACACATCACATGAAAACCGGCTTCTAAAAAATCTATGGCAATGGAATAGTGAGATTGGTTAGGTGTTGTTATGGCAACAAAATCAATTCTATCTTCATCCGGCAGGGATAATTCATTTTGTATCATTATTTTATGATGATCAAATACACGCTCAGGATTTATATTATATGTCTGGCCCGCCTCTTTTGAATTTTCAATGTGCCGGCTAAAAGTACCTGAAACAAGATTGACACCGCCGTCAAGAATTGCAGCTTTTCTATGTACATCGCCGATAAATGCTCCCGGTCCACCCCCAACTAACCCCATCTTTAATTTTCGATTATAGTTTAAATATGTCATTCTTTTATTTATTGGATGTATTATAGTGCAATTCGAATGAATCCATGACACCTCCATAACTCCCATCACCGTTCATTTTTTGCGTGGTTGCTTTTAATATATCTCCATCAATATTAATAACAATATAATGGTATTCATAATATTTGCCTTCGTCTGATTCGTTACTGTTGGGTCGTGCAGGATGGTCCGGAATATCAATTTGTTCCCATTCATAATATTTATGATTATCCAAGAATGATCCTGCACCGCCTGTAATAATATAAGCTGCATTATTTCCTGAACCCGTTTCAGGATCATAGGGCGGATGGGGAAGACCGCGTTCGTAATCATGAGTATGGCCACTGAACACAATATCTACACCATTGAGTTCCATGAGAGGTACAATCTCTTCACGCAAATAATATTCTCCATCATAATAACCGCCTGACCAACATTCCGAGTAGGGTGGTTGATGGAAAAAAACGAATGTCCATTTGGACGATCTTCGTGCAGATTTTAAATCATGTTTGAGCCATTCATATTGTTGACTTCCCGGCGGAATGCGACGCCCTTTTGGTCCGTCTCCTTTGTTTGGATCTATGAATACAAAATGGGCATTCCCATAATCGAATGAATACCAATATTCCGTACTGCCATTTGAGGTTAGTGGATGATTCACGCGCTCTTCAAAGGGATAAACTTCTCCGACTTCCCAATAGCCACCATACTCATGATTCCCAATAGAGATGTAGGTTGGAACTTGTCCACCAATCCATCGCAGAGGATATAAATAATCGTCCACCCATTCAGATAAATTGATTCCCCGAGTAACCACATCACCCACACTGCATATGAAATCAATCTTTTCACGTGTCATCATTTTAACAACATTTTCCGCTACTTTTGGATAACTGCGATTATCTCCATACACAGAAAAGGAAAATGGAATACCGTCATCTTTCTTTGTTCTAAATGTTTGTATGGGGCTGGCCATATCACCCGAAATCACCCGATAGTTATAATGCGTATTTCTATCCAATCCGACTAAAGTTATTTCATGAATTGTAGTAGGGGAATATTGACCATGAATGGCACGATTTAAATCCTGTTTCCCAAATAAGACCGTGCCTAAAGATGGGAGGGCTGTTTCCCACATAATGGTAATACCATCATCTTGCACATTTTGTAAATAAGGTGGAACAACAAAGACGGGTTGAGATACCATTTTATTATTCAGAGAAGCTATTTTCGATTCTAGCTGATTGAGTTTAATCTCTAATGGTTTATCTGATTCAATGGTCTCTTTTAATGTGACAGTCGCTACGGATATCCATTCTTCTTTAGGAGCAGGATGTCTTTGGAAATATCGATCCCATCTTTCGAGTTTTTCGAGCATGGATTTATAAGTGGATTCTAATCTTAATGCTTCACTTGAAATAATTCTTACATCTTTTAATTCACCCATATTTCTTTCATTTATGGCTTTGATCGCAAAAGAGATCGTTTTAGATGGTGTGCCATTTACCTCAAATAAAATATTCCCAGAACTATCCCTGAATTCATGTAGCTTTTGTCCTTCATACCAAATTTCACCTTTGTCATTTGTGTAAGCATGAATGAATAAACGGTTACTATTAATAGGGAATCCATCAATTTCATCTGGAAGTTTAATGGACATACGGTACCACGCATGTTTGTATTCACCCCTCCAAGTACCTCTGATTTCTCGTGTTACCCAATGTGAATCGTCAAAATCAGGGTGGCTGGCGCCCTCATCTGCCATCATTTTCCATTTTGCTTTTTCAATGGATATTCCTCGACTGGAAGGTCTTAATGTTTCAACCGAATTTAAATAAAAATAAAAATCGCTGTAGCCAGGTGGATAGGCTACAATATCTGCTTGATAAAATTGGCCATAATACCCCGTTTTTTCCCCGCGAACTACTATGGTAAAAGTTTCATTTCCTTTGGCATTTTTTATTAACAATTTTTTCCCTTGAAGCCGTGCAACATTCATGAGTTTTTCACCATTGAAATAAACAATCCCTTTATTATCAACTTTTAGTTCGAGAAAAACATCCTGCCCCCTAAATGATTCGGGTATTGACACATTTCTCCGGAACCATTTAACATTATACTCATCCCACCATTTTGTATTAAGTGTCCATGATTCCCAGCCATTATTATTCTGAAAATTAAGAGCATTCTCTAATGAGGTTTCGCCATTGAATACATCCCAATTCTTTAATTCAATAATTGGATGCGGTTCTAATGGTTGCTCAAGTATCCTTTCGGTACTTACTTGTGCAAACACTGTTTTGGTAAAAAAAAGAAAGAATAATAATTGTGTCATATTTTTACTTTCTGTTATACATAATGGAATTAAATACCCCGGCCAACAGTAGGGATGAAACCATCCCTGAGCACCGATAGGAATCACATGACCACCTCCAATAATTAAGCCTACGAAACCGATAAACTGGGATTGTTGAAAAATAATTAGGACGTACATTTAGAATTTTTGGAAATGACACCATAAATGCAATACTTAACAATATTAAGGAAACTACACCGGAATAAAGTACAAATTTTCCTATAACATTAAGATGCTCAAGTGAGAAAAACTTGGGATAATGATCTGGTTTGTAAAAGTAGATTGAAACCAATGAATGGAGAAAAGCAAAAACAAAACCCAATGAACCAAATAACCTTTTTCCCAATTGAAGATTATTAAATTTATCTGGGAATTGGCGAGATAAAGGGCCAACAGAAAGCAAAAGACTGATTAATAAAATGGCAGCCAATGAGAGTCCTTTATTCAATATATCAGGGAAAAATTGTTGGAAAGGAACACCTTTGAAGTAATGATACCTCGTGATCGCATATACAATTGATAGGCCTGCCGTCCAGCCGATAACTGTTTTCTGTTTTACATTCATAGTCATTAAATCAATATGTTAAAATAAGCTGAACATAAAAATATTTTATCTAATTCTGTTCAGGTAATGTAATTAAGATTATATATTCAACCCTTATGATTTTTGATTTACATTTTCCCATTCTCCGACATTAACAGTTTATTCCTTTGTAAAACTGAAGAATGATTTATTCACCTCAGTCAATATGGCGTTATCGCATTTTCGCATCCACATGGTTATCCTATGCGGGATTTTATTTTTGTCGAAAACCATTCTTTATTGCCAAACCAGCATTAGCTGAAGAACTGTCCTGGGATCCATCTTTACTCGGGTTCATTGGATCAGCCTATTTAGTTGCCTATACTATTGGTCAATTTATTATGGGCTGGGTTGGGTCGAAGTGGGGGCCACGAATCTTATTATTGTTCGGAATGGCCGTATCTATTGCGGTTAACTTTTTATTTGGTATAACGAACTCCTGGATAACCTTTTCATTGTTAATGATGATTAATGGTTTCGCTCAATCCACAGGATGGTCTAATAATGTGGCCGCCATGGCTCCGTGGTTTAGCCGAAAAGAACGTGGAACGGTTATGGGATTTTGGGCAACAAATTATCAAATTGGCGGTGTGCTGGCCAGCGGACTTGCAGCTTGGGTATTGGCAAGATGGGGTATTCAATGGTCGTTCTGGGCTGGCTCTATTATTCTATTAGGTGTTTGGATTTTCTTTTTATTTAATCAAAGAAATAAACCTGAAGATGTTGGGTTTGGGCTTGTGGATTCCAGTGAAAATAAATCCATAATAGAAAAGAATGTACAGAGAGATTTAGGATGGAGTTCTGCCATTTGGACCAATATTTTACTTGTAGGAGGATTCTATTTTTTTGTGAAATTCATTCGATATGCCCTTTGGTCCTGGACCCCATTTCTTCTTTATCGTGATTACGGGCTTGCTCTGGATGATGCGGGTTATCTTTCGACGGCATTTGATTTCGCAGGTGCATTCGGTGTAATTGCAGCAGGATTTATTTCAGATAAATACTTTTCTGGAAAGCGCGCAAAAATCAGTTTTTATTTCATTTTAGCCATGACTGCTTCCACCATGCTGCTATACACGTATGGACCTGCGAGGTTACTTTATTTCGGAATAAGTCTAGCTTTGGTGGGTTTCACTTTGTATGGGCCGGACGCACTCATGACTGGAGCCGGGGCCATTGAAGTTAGCACTTTACGCGGTGCTGCATTTGCAGCCGGAATTATTAATGGATTAGGGGCTGTAGGTTCCGTTGTACAGGAATTTATATTGGGTTCCATCTTAGATTCGTCCGGTGCAGGAACCGTTTTCAGCATTCTTTTAGTGTCAGCTGTCTTAGCAGCTATCTTTTTATTTCTTATCTTGTTACGAAATAAAACAGGAAAGGCCGATTTATAAATGGCTGGTTCAAACCAACGATTAAAAGTGATTTCCCCCATCGATGAAAATGTTTATATCGAACGACCCTTTCATGATGGAAAGGATATTGATAATATGTTAACAAAGGCGGTAAAAATACAAAAAGAATGGAAACACACAGGTCTTCAGGATCGAAAAATTGTTGTAACAAAGTTTGTTGATGCATTCACATCAAAATTGGAGGCGATTTCTGAAGAATTATCATGGCAAATGGGACGACCTATTCGTTATGCTCCAGGAGAAGTGCGCGGTACAGCAGAACGGACTTTGGGCATGATTCGGTTGGCTGATAATGCTTTGAAAGACATACATATAGACAAAAAGGATGGATTTAATCGATTTATTCAACGAGAACCATTGGGTATTGTATTTGTGGTACCCGCATGGAATTATCCCTATTTAATTGCGGTTAATACTGTGGTCCCCGCCTTATTAGCCGGAAATGCAATTGTGTTAAAACATTCGACTCAAACACCTTTATGCGCTGAACGATTAAAACAAGCATTTGATAAAGCAGGGCTCCCGGATGGATTATTTCAATTTCTTCATTTAACGCATGAATCAACGGCTGAAGTTGTTCGAGATAATCGAATTGATTTTGTGGCTTTTACAGGTTCTGTTTCCGGTGGGCACGTGATTCAGCGTATTGCATCTGAACGATTTATTGGACTTGGATTGGAATTGGGCGGTAAAGATCCTGCCTATGTACGTGCCGATGCTAATATTGATTTTGCGATCGAAAATTTGGTGGATGGGGCATTTTTCAATTCGGGTCAATCTTGCTGCGGGATAGAACGCATTTATGTGCATGAAGATCATTTCTCATCATTTGTCGATGGTTTTGTTGATTTAACGAATCAATATATTTTGGGAAACCCCACAGATGAAAAAATAACATTGGGACCTATGACGAAATTAAGTGGTGTTCGTCTCGTTAAATCCCATATTGATCAGGCTGTTTCATCTGGAGCTAAACCCTTATTGGATTGGAATCATTTCAACGGACAATCATTGGGCCCGCATTATTTGCCGCCACAAGTATTAATCAACGTTAATCATTCCATGAATGTTATGATGGATGAATCATTTGGTCCAGTGGTGGGCATCATGCCTGTAAAAAATGATGGTGAAGCATTGCAACTCATGAATGACAGTCCCTATGGATTAACCGCGTCGGTTTGGACAGAAAATGAGGATGAAGCCATTCAAATTGCTAACAATATTGAAACAGGGACATGTTTTATGAACCGCTGTGATTATTTAGATCCCTATTTATCCTGGGCGGGCATAAAAGATTCCGGTCGTGGCTGTTCCTTGTCCCAAGTTGGCTTTGAGCAATTAACGCGACCCAAATCCTATCATTTGAGAAATAAAACACATTAAGATGCCAAACCAGCGACACAGCTATTTTTATCCAACACGTATAGAATACGGGCCGGGCGTGATTCAAGAATTGCCATCCATGATCAAGGAATCAGGGCGCTCTAAAGGACTCCTGGTAACAGATCAAGGACTGGAATCAGCGGGAATTCCTGAAAAGGTTCGTAACCTTTTTACTGATTCAGGGATTGAACTTATAACCTATAACGAGGTGAAGTCTAATCCAACCTGCGAAAATGTATATGCTGGAACCATCGTTTATAAAGAAAGTGGTTCAACCTTTATTGTTGCTTTGGGTGGCGGGTCATCCATGGATGTGGGTAAAACCATTAAAGTGATGGCCACACATGAGGGCCCTTTAGAACAATATGATGATGCTTTGGGTGGCGATTGTTTGATTCAGAATAATATGCCGCCCTTTTATGCTGTTCCAACGACTGCCGGTACTGGAAGTGAAGTGGGACGAAGCAGTGTAATTTTAATAAAAGCCACTAATAAGAAGACCATTATTTTTTCACCCTTCATGTTGCCGGATATTGCCATTCTGGATCCGGAATTAACTGTTGGGCTTCCAGCCGGTTTAACGGCCGCCACAGGTGTCGATGCATTTGTTCATAATCTAGAAGCATTTTGGGTGGATGCATTTCATCCATTTGCCGATGGCATTGCTCAGCGCGGTATGGCATTATGTGTGAAAAATTTGGAACGTGCTGTTGTAAATGGCCAGAATATATCTGCTCGAGGAAATATGCTCATGGCCTCCTCCATGGGGGCTACCGCTTTTCAAAAAGGACTCGGAGTTAATCATGCTATCGCCCATGCTTTAGGTGTGCATTATGACTTGCATCATGGTTTGGCAAATGCGACCCTTCTTATTGGAACTACAAAATATAATATAGAATATGAAAATGCTCGAGCAAAACTCGCATCGCTCGGATCGGTTTTGGGTGTTAAAAATGATGCAGATGAAATTGTTGCTATGATGAGTAATTGGCTGCGTCGATTAAAATTGCCTTCTGATTTAAAATCTTTTCAGATTGACTCAAATGATTTAAAAAAGATTGAGAAATACGCACTGGCAGATCCATCCTGCCCAACAAATTCTCGAAAAGTGGTGGCCGGAGACGTGATTGACATTCTTGAAAGATTGATTTAAATGGTTGTAAAAGGAATCACATTTGATTTGTGGGATACAGTTTTAATCGATGATTCGGATGAACCAAAAAGAGCAAAAGCAGGATGTCCAACAAAGTTGGTTGAAAGACGAGAATTAGTTCATGCAGCTACATCAAAACTTACTGATATTTCCTTTAAAACTGTTTCTGATATTTATGATGAAGTGGATTCTGATTTTAGAAATGACTGGCACAATAATAATATAACAAGGACCGTTGCCCATCGTTTAAATCAAATTTTAGATAAATTAAATGTATCGCTATCAGAACATGAAATGATTGAACTGGTACGCCTTCATGAAGAAATGGAATTGGTATTTCGCCCGGACTTTGTCACAGGTGTGCATGAAGCCATCGCCCGATTATCCGAACATTATCAATTGGGCATTATATCGGATGCCATATTTAGTCCGGGTCGGGTGTTACGAACATTGCTCAGAGACGAAGGATTGTTAGACTATTTTGATACATTCGCATTTTCAGATGAAGTGGGTCATTCAAAACCGCATCAATCCATGTTTCAACATGCTTGGGAGGGATTGCATCTTTTTCCGTCTGAAGTTGTCCATATTGGTGATCGGGAGACTAATGACATTGCGGGCCCCCATGAATTTGGCATGAAAGCTATTTTATGCATTGCCGCAGTGGATAGAGGCAGTGCAAATACAAAAGCAGATGGAATCTTTAATGATTATTCGGGCTTATCCGAAGCTTTAGAAAAAATTAAAGGCAGCTAAATGAAATTATTAATTATAGACGGATATCCAGAAAAGAGTAGGCTGCAATTTGATAAAGTCGGCATGACGCTGGCAGGAAAGTTGTACAAAAAAATGTTATTTCAACATATGCCGGATGCAGAAACAACCATTCTCTACACGAGTGACGATTCAACACTGTTACCTACTCTGGAGGTATTAAAGACTTATGATGGTATTCTGTGGCCGGGATGTAATCTAACGGTTTATCACGATGATGATGAACGTGTTCAGCGGATGATTGAAATTGTAGATCTAGCTTTTGAAGCAGGCATTCCTCAATTTGGAAGTTGCTGGGCGGCACAGATTGCTGTTTACGTGGCCGGCGGAACAGTTGCCGTAAACCCTAAAGGGCGGGAAATGGGTGTGGCACGAAAAATATATTTAACGGATGCGGGGAAGTCTCATCCCATGTATGAAGGGAAACCACCTGTATTTGATGGATTCATTAGCCATGATGATGAAATTACAGTAATGCCTAAAGGAGCAACCATTTTGGCTTCTAACTATTTCACATCAATACAAGCAGTCGATGTGGCGTATAAGAATGGATCTTTTTGGGCAACACAGTATCACCCGGAATATGATTTAAAAGAAATGGCGCGACTCATCGTGGCCAGAGCAGATAAATTAACCAGTGAAGGCTATTTCAATTCCCAGGATGATATGATGAATTATATCAATATATTAGAAACGATTGCAAAGGAGCCAAACCGAAAAGATTTACGCTGGATGGCAGGGATAGATGATGATCTTCTAAAGGATAATATTCGTCAATTAGAGTTTGTAAATTGGCTGAAATTTGAAATGCTGAATGACAAATAATATTAAAATGGGGCATACATCAATGATCAGAAGAAGAACATTCATTTTAGTCAACGCTGTTCTTAAAATAGATAAAGAGGCAAAAATCATGAAGAATACTATGACTGCCGCCCTGCACACGGGTGCCCTTTCCCTAATCCTGTATCTGGCCGCCTGTGCGGTGAAACCGGCCATAGATACTGAATATGCCAGCTCTCCCCCGTTGGCCGATGAATCAGTGAAAAAAACCATTTTATTTAATGGGATTGACCTTTCTGGCTGGGAAATACATGGAACTGAAAAATGGTATGTGGAAGGCGGAGAACTTGTTTGCGAAAGCGGCCAAGACCATGAGTATGGATATCTCTCAACCGTCAACCAGTATAAAGATTTTGATCTTTCCTTACTTTTCAAACAGGAGTCCGATGGGAATAGCGGTGTCTTTTTCCGGTCAACTTTCGAGGGCACACTAGTGAAGGGTTGGCAGGTTGAAGTAGCACCGAAAGGTCAAGATACTGGTGGTATTTACGAATCCTATGGCCGCGGCTGGTTAGAAAAAATTCCCGATAGTAAAGAAGCTGCTTTGGCTCAAGGAAGTTGGAATAAACTTCGTGTTAAGGTGATTGACGATCATGTTCAAACCTGGTTAAATGGCATAAAAATGGTAGATTTATTTGATAAGGATATAGGAAAAGGTATTGGCTCCATTGCTCTTCAAATCCATTCTGGAGACAGTGTAAAGGTTCGCTGGCGTGATCTTCACCTTATAGAATTCCATGACACTTAAGGAAATCAATTATAAAATATTAAAGTTATGTCCCAGGAAAATGAAAAATAATGATTGTAATCAAATATTTTCAAGAAAAGTTCCAATAGAAGAATTAAGGTATTCCTATCATCCGAATCGCAAAGAGTTTGAAATAGATTATAATTCCATTTTATATCCGTATAAGTATTATTATTAATTTGATCTTTAACAGAAAATTCCTAATAGTATAAACGTGGCCGTTAAAAATAAAAATGAAGGTGTTTGGCCGGTCATGCTGACTCCTTTCACAAAAGATAACTCTATCGATTGGTCCGGGTTGGACCAACTGATAGACTGGTATTTGGCTGCTGACATCACCGGGCTGTTCGCTGTTTGCGGTTCCAGTGAAATGTTTGACTTAAATGTGGATGAAAGGATATCTCTCGCTGATTATACACTCAAATCTGTCTCAAATAAGGTGCCAGTAATTGTCAGTGGAGTTTTTGGTGATTCATTGGATGAACAAATTGAATTAATAAAAATAATGGATGGTCTTGGGGCGGAGGCGGTTATTTGCCTGGTGAATCAATTCGCAAAAGAAAATGGCCCCTCTAATTCTTGGAAAATGAACGTCGAATATATTTTAAAACAGACTGATAATATCAAATTAGGATTGTACGAATGTCCTTTGCCTTATCATCGTTTGTTATCGATCGAAGAAACAAAATGGGCTGCAGAAACAGGTCGCTTTGTATGGATGAAGGAAACATCTGAAAATCCAAAAATATTTTCTCAAAAAGTTCATGCTGCTCAAAATTCATTACTTAAAATACTTAATGCCGATGCCCGGTTCCTGTTGGAAAGTTTGAATGATGGCGGTGCAGGATATTGCGGGATTGCAACAAATTTTTTTCCAAATCTTCTTTCATGGATGTGTCTACATTATAATGATCAAAATAATTATGTGAATGCATTGCAAGATTTTTTTAACAAAAACCAACCGATTATAGATCATAAGTATTTACAGAATGGAAAGGTATTCTTACAAATATCAGGGTTAGATATTCTTACGGATTGCAGAGTGAATTCATTTGACTTCAGCGATTTGGAATATAATGATTTGAACCATTTGAGGAAAAACATTAAGCAAATGGAACTCGCATTAAATTGAGTCAGAATGAAAATTGATATCCAAAATATCCTAGAGAAAATAAAAACAGTAAAAATTGCCGTATTTGGCGATTTATGTTTAGATGCATATTGGATTTTGGATCCGGACGGCAGTGAAGTTTCAGTTGAAACAGGGCTGAAGGCCCAGGCGGTACGAGAACAAAAATACACCCTCGGTGGTGGGGCAAATATTATAGCAAATCTTGCAGCATTGAATCCCGCTGAAATAAAGGCAATCGGCGCTGTAGGAGATGATATGTTTGGGTATGAAATGCTTCGTCAATTCAAGGATATAAATATCAATATAGATGGCATTGTGAAAAATGACAAACAATTTAATACGATCGTATTCTGTAAACGTTATTTGAATCTTCAAGAACAACCGCGCATTGATTTCGGTTTTCTTAATGAATTATCTGATAAAACATCAAAGCAGTTATTGTCCTCTATCGAAGCAGCACTAATGACGAGTGACGCAGTTATTTTAAACCAGCAGGTCCCAGGGAGTTTGGATAGCAGCAATTTTATTTCCGATTTAAACGTTCTTTTAGAAAAGCATGACCATAAAATTGTTATTCTGGATTCACGGGATTATTCAAATCAGATACATCATGTGATTCTTAAAACGAATGAAGTGGAATCGGCACGACTCAATGGAATTGATGCATCTACTAACGATTCATTTACTGCGCAGGAAATCATTCGATTTGGCGAATCCCTTTTTCATAAAAATATAAAACCGGTCTTTATCAGTCGCGGTGAGCATGGATCAATTTGCGTGGATGAGAATGGTGCCGTGGAAATTCCCGGAATCCATATTGTGGGCCAAGCGGATCCTGTGGGTGCTGGCGACACCATGGTAAGCGCTTTGGCCTGCTGTTTGGCTGCATCATTTTCGCCGGAAGAAGCTGGCCATTTTGCTAATTATGCATCTGTTGTTACTGCCCAAAAACGTTTTCAAACAGGGACGGCCTCAGGTAAAGAAATTATTGAACTCACTAAGAATTCCAGTTTCGTTTACAATCCAGAATTAGCTGAAAATATTCAAAAGGCACACTATGTTAATGGTACAAAAATAGAAATTTGCAGTAGTGAAATAACTACAGGGAGGATCACCCATGCTGTGTTTGATCATGATGGCACAATCAGTATCTTGAGAGAAGGCTGGGAAACGGTCATGGAACCGATGATGGTGAAAGCCATCCTTGGAAATAAAATGGGTGCCGCTGATAAAAAACTGATTGAGAATGTCCGCAGAAGAGTACTGGGGTTCATCGATAAAACCACCGGCATCCAGACCGTCCTGCAAATGGAAGGATTGGTGGAAATGGTTCGGGAGTACAACCTAGTGCCGAAAAATGAGGTAATGGACAAATTTGGCTATAAGAAATCTTACAATGATGCTCTCATTGGCATGGTAAACAAACGGGTTAAAAAACTAAAGAATGGTGAAGTGTCCATGACAGATTATACGGTAAACGGCGCCGTTGAATTTCTTCATGTTTTAAATAAAAAAGGTGTCACTCTGTATTTAGCAAGCGGAACGGATCAGGATGACGTATTCGAAGAAGCCACTCTGCTGGGATATGCCGATTTATTTAACGGCGGAATTTTTGGTTCGATAGGAGACGTGAAAAAATATTCCAAAAGGAAAGTTATCCAAACTATCATCAAAAAGAATGATTTGCACGGAGATGAATTGGTCACATTTGGCGACGGTCCAGTTGAAATGAAGGAATGCCGGAGGGCTCGAGGAATCGCTGTGGGTATTGCCAGCAATGAAAATAGCGGCGTAGGATTAAATCTGGAGAAAAGAACACGTCTGATTCACTCCGGTGCTCATTATGTAATTCCAGATTTTTCCCAGAAGGAAGAACTGATAAATTTATTAATTAATGATTAATTTTGGGCAGGTGCAGAAATAAATGAGTATAATTGTAACAGGCGGTGCTGGAATGATTGGAAGCAATATCATCAAAGGGCTGAATGATGGCGGGAAAAATGATATTATTGTTGTTGATAATCTAAAAGACGGGCAAAAATTCTGGAATTTGACAGAATTAAATATATCTGATTATTTTGATAAAATTGATTTTTTAGATAAAGTCCGGAATAAAAAAGAGTTTGAGAATGTGGAAGCCGTCTTCCATAAAGGCGCTTGTTCTGTTACCACAGAGTGGGATGGCCAATACATGATGGAAAACAATTATGGATATTCGAAAATGCTTCTGCATTATTGCCTAGAAAGAAAAATTCCTTTTTTCTATGCATCTTCAGCGGCTATTTATGGTGATGGAAGTGTATTTATAGAAAAACCAAAAAATGAAAATCCCATCAATATATATGGATATTCAAAATATTTATTTGATCAATATGTTCGCCAAAATAAAACATCTTTTGAAAGCCAAGTGGTAGGTTTTCGATATTTCAATGTTTATGGACCACGAGAGCAACATAAGGGATCCATGGCCAGTGTTGCTTTTCATTTAAATAATCAAATTCAAGCTGGAGAAAATCCTAAATTATTTGAAGGCAGCGGCGGCTATGGGGATGGTGAGCAAAGACGGGATTTTATTTATGTGAGTGATGCGGTGAATATTAATCTATGGATGATGGAACACCCTGAGGTTATGGGAATTTTCAATATTGGTACCGGGAAGAGCCAAACCTTCAATGAAGTTGCAGAGTCCGTCATAAAGTATCATGGCAAAGGAGAGATTGAATACATTCCATTCCCAAATCATCTTAAAGGAAGTTACCAGAGTTTTACGGAAGCGGATTTAACTAAATTGCGGGCGACGGGTTATGACGGATCCTTCAATACAGTTCAAGAAGGTATAGATGAATATATGGAATGGCTTCATCGGGATTAAGTTTGATAATTATAGCTTAATTATTTTTTCTACAATACTAGATGTACTTTGTCCCGGCCGAAACGGGATAACTTTTATTTCTCCACCGTTCTCTGTAACGGTATCAGCACCAACAATTGTTTCCGCCAAATAATCCCCTCCTTTCGTCAATACATCGGGTAATAATGATTTAATGATTTTTGCAGGTGTTTCCTGATCAAAAATAACGACCAAATCCACCGACTCTAATGCATCCAGAATTACTGCCCGGTCTTCCTGGCTTTGAATGGGACGGGAATCCCCTTTCAGGATACGAACTGAACAGTCGCTGTTCAAAGCTGTTACTAATTTATCACCGCAAGCTTTAGCCTCAGTTAAATATTCCACGTGACCACGATGAAGAATATCGAAACAGCCATTGGTAAAAACAATTTTCTGCCCGGATAATTTCCAATCATTAACCTGTTCTTTTGCTTCGTCCCAGTTATTGGCTATCATTAATTTTTCTAGTTAATCCAGTTCTTTTATAAAAATATTCCGATATGAAACCATTGTCTCCCAATCATGATTCTGCAGGCCTATAAATCCCTCCTGGGCAAAATCCTTGATTTTACCGCGAGGTTCCGCAATCCAGTCAATTACTTTGACACCATTTAGAATTACGGTGATCTTATCACCTTTAAAAGTGATGGAATAGTGATTCCATTCACCGGGGCCTTTCGTCGTATCGGTCATAGGAGGTTCGGCATCATAAATAGCTCCTGTTTGGTGGATACCCTTACCGGCGTGATTTATTTGTACTTCAAATGAATGGCCCACATAATAATTGTCAAAAGGGACACCAGGTATGCGCAGGAAAATGCCAGAATTAGATTTCTTCTGATCTACCATAAATTCCAGTTCCAGTGAAAAATCTTTATACATTTTTTTCGAATACCAGAAAAGACCCATTCCTAATCTGGATTTTAAAACGCCCGTTATATGGTCCAGCTCAAAATAACCGGGACCATAGTGGTTCCAGCCATGTTTGGAAAACCGGCCATTGTTATCTTGGGAAAGAATTTCATTCCAGCCTTTATAATAAGTAATACTATCAATGTATTTTTTCCCTTTTTCAACTGTAGGCATGGGATTCAATACAATTTGTTCCTGCTCCAGTTCTGTGGCTAAAATTCCAAAATAATTTTGGCGGGTAAGTTCAGCCAGGACATCATGGACATTTGCCTTCCCTTCTCCGAAGGGAACAGTATTTGCTTTTTTTGAGCCAAATGCATCCAAGTCTTCTAAATGGATAGCTAATATTCTTCCTTCCAGCAATTTCAGGCCTTCAATAGCGTCTACACCGGTCCGGAGCCAGTGTCCTATATCTGCACAGGCGCCAATTCGTTCATCCAGGCCCTTGATATGATCTAAAACCGTTTGTGGATAGGCATATTTTGACGGATAGGGATGGTTATGGATAGCCACTTGAACGTCATATTTCTTCACCATTTTTTCAATAATGGAATAATCATCATAACTGGGTTCTGTTACAATAGTTTGGATACCCATTTTCTTGGCAAACTCAAATACAACTTTCGCACTTTTTTCATTATTATCGAATCCCACCACACCGTAATTCATCAGTGTAATGTTACGATCTTTCAATGCTTTCTTTATTTGAGCTATATGCTTATTGGATAAATAATGATTGAATTTTACATCCGGTTTATTTTTATCCAGGACCTGCCCCGGGTACGCTTCCAGATAATGAAGATCCAGTTCCTGGAGCATATCCAATGTTTCATAAAACGAGAATTTTCTAAAGGTCCATGCTTGTGAGCCCAGTTTCAAATCCTGAATGCGCGCGTCAGAATAATTATTCTTTGGTGAAGATGATTTTGCGTCAGACGGCAGAATGAATAGAACTGCCACTAAAATAAGAATAATGTATTTTTTCACTGCAATACCTGTTGAGTTATAATTTCTTTTTTGGATTCCACTCTCCCCGAGCAACGGCTGGGATAAACGTATCTAGGTTTTCCGGTGGGAACTGGATGGTTTTCCCCTGCTCTGCACTCATATAGGCTGTCATAAGCAATTCGGTTACATTGACACCGTCACTGAAGTTTTCATCCGGCCTTTTATTTGCCAGAAACGATTCCACCATATGGCGGTTTTCAGCTGTGTAACCGTAGACTTCTGCTTCATTACTAACTACCGGCATTACACCTGACTCAGCATTTTGTTTTTCAACCAGGTCTTCACCCTGGCTCCCTGTTACTTCCCGGCTGAAAAATAATTTTAGATCTGTGTCCAGTGTATTGACAAACATGGAATATTCCGGCCCAAAGAGTTCCATGCTTAATCGCAGGCCAGCGCCTACAAAACACCAAGATGTCGTCGTCTCTACAATAAGATTCTGCCCATCTTCCGTTTGATATTCAATTAAGGAACGGGCAAAATCTTCCGAAGGACGATTTCGATAGTCCAATTCCCCACCGCTGTTTTCAGTTAACTTTTCTGCATATTTTGGTCCCTGCCATTTTAAACAGGATGCATAAGCATTTACGCTGACTGGTGTAAGAGATTCACGCGGTGCACCAGGAGCTGTAAGCATAAACCGGGCTTCTTCGACGGAATGACACATCATATCATTCAACACCCCTCCACCTTGCAATTCCCCTTCCCAGAACCAGGGCATATGGGGACCGCTATGCTCTTCAGCTGCCCGAGCTAAATAGGGACGGCCTGTCGTTGCAGCACCTCGAGCCCAGATAATTTCCTTGCCGCGGGTAATTGAAGGGGAGAAAATCTGGTTTTCTAAATACCCATCCAAAAGACCTACACTTTGGGTCAATTCCATCACCTTTTTTGCTTCCGCTACATTACGACCCAAAGGTTTTTCACAGGTAACGCCAACTAACTCACCTTTACCAGATAAAATGGCGCTGGCGATCTCTTCAAATGTTTCAATCCGGACAAAGTTTGGCGAGCATACCCATAACGCTTGAATGCTGGGATCTGCAATCATCTCTGTAATCGAGTCATATGCTTTTGCATCATTACCAACACCAATAGTCCGTGCTAAGGCAGCAGATTCCTCGGCTGATGCTTTTGTACGGGACACGACTCCCATTACATCTACATCGCGTACAGCAATTAATGATTGAATATGAAAACGGGTTATAAAACCACCGCCAATGAATCCGATGCCTAATCTTTTGTGCGTCATTTCTATTCCTAAATCGATTTTAATTCAACTTCTGATGTATTCGAATCATCTTTAAAGAAGAAAAGAAAAATAAAAGCCATCACGGTACATAATAATGCAGGGACAAGGAAAAACTTCCACCAGATTGTATCCCCGGCCGGTGTTTTAAAGGTATCCCAGATATAGCCTGTGAATAAAGTACCAAGATAGTTGCCAACACCTAATGTGAAAAAGGTCAACATAGCCTGAGCCGACGCACGCATATCATCTTTGGCTTTCATATTTACATAGATCTGGGATGTTACAAAGAAAAAGGCATAACCAAATCCATGGAGTGTCAGCGATGAAATAACCACAGGCAGGCTGGGTACCATAAAAAGAAAATAACGAATGGGCCAGGCCAGAATGCCAATGGCCATTGTGATCCTAACGCCAAGTTTTTTAATGGATACATGAAGCAAAAATAGTAAAACAGCAACTTCGGCGATCTGAGCTACTGTTTTGATGGCCGTAATCCAGGCTTCTTCAGCACCCATATCCATTAGAAAGGGCGCCGTAGGAATGTAGTAAAACTGTAATTCCGTAGTTACCACGAATGACGCCAGCATAAAAATAAGGAAGTTGCGGTCCTTCAACAGGGAGAGTGCTTCCAGGAATGCCAAAGGATTTTGTTTACTGTCAATAGGTTTTGTCTTTGGCAGCGAAAAACAAAATAATCCCATTATCGCTGACGCTACTGCAGCAAAAACAAGCAGGTCACTTCCACCAGCCCAGCTTTCCGTTTGCCAGTTGCTGCGCATGAATGTTACCATCCACCCTACAGCAATCCAGCCAATTGTGCCCCACATACGAATCTTGCCAAATTCTTCTTCTGCATTTGTTAAATGACGGAAACAGATAGAATTGGTCAGAGCCAGGGTAGGTGCATAAAACAGACAATAGATAAACATCCAGGTCCACATGGAACTGAAGTCCTGCTGCATAGCAGTCATATATAGGAACACTGCACCGGCAAGATGGGCTATCCCCAAAAATAATTGTGTTTCCATAAGCCGGTCAACAATTTGCCCACCTATAAAAGGGGCAACAATACAACCTAACCACATACAGCCGTAAATGGCAGCAATTTCACTGCCCGCAAAACCAATCTTATTCAAATATGCACCCAGGGCAGTTGTCCATGATCCCCAGATTGCGTACTGGAGAAACATCATTATACTAAACTGCTGCTGTCTATTCATTTTCACTCCTTTTTAATTCTCACTACTCTAATCAATGACCGGATCAATTTAAATAAATTTCCGATTCACGGAATCCCATTCCACAACTTTTTTCTGCAGATAGGATTCAGTAGCCATATGGCAGGTAATCGCTTCTTCGAATCCCCGCTCGATATTACAACTTGTTTCCGTTCCGTGGCGGATAGCATCGATCCATTCTTTCATATGAAGATGAGACGTGTTAAACCGTTTTCCTTCACGATAGGTATATACTAAACCTTTTTTTGCAAAATATTTTGATGTGGCAGAAGTAATACCATCAATTTCTTTCGAACCCGTGGTATAGGTAAACAGCGGCAGGGAAGCACTGACCATGCCCTCTTCCATTTTATCTTTATACCGGGTTGATTGGGGGTCCGGATTTACAGTTAGGTCCCTGCCAACTTCCATATGGGCATCGTGGCCCATGAAAACACGTCCTCTTGATTTCCCGCTGGCCAGTGTGGCACTATACATGTAGGTTAAGTTGCGATCCGGATATTCATATACTACCTGGAATACATCCGGCACATCCCTGCCGTCTTTGTAGAAATAGATGCCACCGGAGGCTACAGCAGTTTTGGGGATACCCAGATCCATAATTTGATTCACCGCATCGTACTCATGCGACAGCAGGTCTCCTGCAAGACCAGTCCCATAATCAAACCATTTTCGCCATCGAAAAAATCTTTCAGCATTAAAGGGAAGTTTGGTAGGCGCTTTGGCTTGAAACTGTTTCCAATCAATCGTTTTGGCTGTGCCTTCATCCTCAATTTCATATTGCCAGGCTCCTCCAGGATCATTGCGGTTGGTTGTTGATTCTATGAGTGTAATGGGTCCCAATATTCCTTTTTCAACAATGGTTTTTGCTTTCAAATGGGTTTCAATCTGGCGATTCTGATGCCCCAATTGAAATTTAACATTACCATTCTTAACCACATCATAAACGTCCAATGCTTCACTCGTAGTACGAGTCATACATTTTTCACAATATACATGTTTACCGGCTTGAACGGCATCGATGATCATTTGGGCATGCCAGTGATCCGGTGTTGCAATAATGACGGCATCAATATCTTTTGCATTTAATATATCCTGATAATGACGGTATCTTTTTGCCGTAGTTAGTTTTCGTGTGCCTGAGCCCGGTCTATCATCGTTGGTAGATGCAGCCAATCCCTCTTCTGCCCGAGTATCATAAATATCGCAAACTCCATTTAAGACTACATTCAAATCTGTCTGGCCTACAAATGTTTCATAGCCCTTATCCATTTTATTTTCTTCAGCCCGCTGCTTTGCATCGTCGGTCCATTCCGGTGTGGTAAATCCAGCCGCACGTAATAAAGCATGACCGCGTCCGCCATAACCGATAATGCCAAGACGAAGCAATTTCCCGGGTTCTTTCGATGTGATAACTGCCGGCGCTTTTTTTAATTCTCCCAATTCCTCCATAACCGAAGCATTGCGGATTTCTTCCAAAGCGTGTTTCTTAAACAACTTATAAAAAAACACCCCAAGAACAGGAATTGTCCCCAGGGCTTTTATGATTTCTCTTCTCCCTGCATTTTCAACAGATTTATTTTCACTCATAATTAAATCTCCGGGTTAGTGTTTTGATTCATTTTTAAAAATGAGCCTATCTATCCCAACAATAGTACTGGTAGGGAAAACCGTTAAAACATACAGTGCACACATTTCAATCAAATTTTTATTCACAATCATATAACTTCCTTCTGTGGGCATGGAATATTCCAACTCCAGGAACGGTGGATTGGTAAGATAATATATGCCCAGAAGTATTATTCCGGCGATTCCAGCCCAACGGGCAAAACATCCGCAAATAAGACCAAGTCCTATGGCTGTCAATCCCCACATATTTAAAAAATCCACAGCGGCAACCGCAGATGGATTGGTTAATATTATTTGCGTCCAACCGGAAAAAATCCATTTTGATTCCATGAGAAATGCGGCCGAAGACCAATAAGAATTCGTGATTTTGGAAATGCCTTCATACAAAAAATGCCATCCAATAAGTACACGAAGGGAGATTAAGCCATATAGTTGAAATTGATTATAGTTTATTTGATTTCGAACCGGAGTGTACATTTTTTTATCATCATATTGATTTATTGTTCAGTTAGACTTGGAGTGTGAAAAGGACATAACAGAATTCATATTTTGTAGAAACTAATTCCGCTTTGAAACAGTCACCTCATCAAGTTGGTCTCCATTTATATCAATCACATTTAATATAACTTTATTTTCACCTACATCTGCCAAAATAAAATGCTCTTTTTTTATCGCTTTTACGGTTTCCGGTTGAATAGCATCAATGTCATATAAATTGGCACCGCCACCTGCGGTTGTAATATAATGTGTTCCGCCGCTCATGGCATGATGGTAATGGTGGTCGTGGCCGCTGAATACAATTTGCACACGATGTCGCTCAAAAATATCTCCCCAGAACTTCCGTCTCATTTTTGCACCCTTTACACGACTTTTTTTAACACTGATTAAGGGCTGGTGAAAAAATACAAAAATGAACCCGGCATCTTTATAGAGTGTCAAAGTGCGGTCCAGCCATTTCTTTTGTTCCTCAAAGTAGGGTAATTCATGGTTATTCCAGAAAAATTCCCGATTTTCTTTCTTTATATAGTCAGGTGTCTCATACTGGACACCTTCAAGATCAAGACAAATGAACAGGGCATCTCCAACATTAAAACTGTAATACCTCTCATTTCCCGGGAGATGAAAAAAATCATAATAATATTTAGAATCCTTTTCATGATTACCTAAAGTGGGGAAATAAGGTATTGACCGCATTAAATCTTTTGTCACATCAAAAAATGTTTCCCAATGTTGAATATTTAATCCATTTGCAACCATATCACCCGTGTGCAACACAAATAAGGGTTCTTTTTCAATAATTCTATCTACATTTTTGCTATGGACATCGTGACGGGAACGCGTATCTCCTAATACAGCAAATTGAAATGGTTCAAGACCATCGGGAAATGTCAAAAACTTTCCCATGCTTTCTGGGTTGTTTTGGCCCGAAATATCATAGGTATACCAGGTATTCGGTTCAAGATTAGGCAATATCATTTCATGGTGTTCATAATACGACAGGAGTTTTTTTGCACCGAAAATTTTTTTCAAACTAAAAGCTTCTACAACTACCGGATTATTTATTTTTGTTGCCCAGCAGACCACTGCAGAATTACTGGTCACATTCTGTATATAAGGTCCAATAGTAATCTCCGGAAGCTGTTGACAAAATATAATAAAATGAAAGAAAAATAGGATAGGACAAGTTTTTATTTTTAAATAATACACAAAGTATTTCCAACTATTTAATGAATACAATTTTACGAATAATAGCATTTATTGCAATCATAATAGGGTCACTATTTTTTGCAGAAGCATTAGTCATCTTGAGAAATATTAAGTTATCTAGGTCTAGATTTATTTTTTAATAGAAAATATTGATACTTACTGGGTTTAATAAGTACATTGCACCAAATTCTGTATATTTAAAAAGCATGTTGCAAGAGCAAACTAACACATCCAATCAGTTAATTCCATGCATTATTGCAGTATTAATATTCGCCTCATTTACTGTTGCCCAGTCATCCGATAGAACTCAAAGTATCTCTTTTTATTCCGGTGCAGGCATTCCCGTTTTAGGTTTAAACGACTGGTATGGTTCAACCCCAATATTAGGAATTCAATATGCTTATAGAAGTAACGATAAAACAGATATTATTTTTGAATTCCATTATCAGAAATATAATCATGGATCCATTGAAGATCGGCAATTTCAGTGGATAATAGATTATAATTATTACTCTAGCAGCAAATCAAATGCCCATATGATATGGAATGATTTTATTCTAAAGACACAAAAATATTTAAATAACAAGCAAACACAAATTGCAGGAAAAACGATTGTACCTTCCTTTTCTTATGGCATTGGATTTTATAATTATGCTCATCGTGTAAAAGGTTTAATATATCCCGGCCAATATACCCAGCCACTTGACGAAACTTACCTAATGGACCCAATCACGGACAGGCGTGTTGCCTGGGGTGGGAATCTGGGGATTGGCGGATATACTTCATTCAATGAAGCCATGAATCTCCGCTTTGGCCTCAATTATCATGTTGCAGTTGGTTATATACGTGCATTTGAAGATTGGGATTTATATGAAGTATTGCCATTACAGTTTTTTACAATGGAATTAGGGATTGTATATAAGTTTTAAATCAATATAACAAAACAAACAAGGAGTACAAAATGAAGAGAACGTTAATAGCTTCATTGATCCTGATGCTAAGCATAAATATTATTTATGCTGGGTGGACTGAAACCTTCGAAACAGCTGCCACTCCAGATGGACAAGGAATGATCGCCAGTGATATCACTTGGGCCTGGTGGGGATGGGGATCTGCCGCAGTTGCAGATGGAAGTATGATGTTAGTTGGTGCTGATGATCCATTCGGCAATGTTACCAGCTGGATACAAACTGATCAAACCATTGACGCCAATGCGGAAATAACACCTGAATCTGTAACCATGTATTTGAAAATAAAATTTACCACAACTGGTACCCCTACAGATGGAGATCAAATACATATTTGCGTAGCTACAGACCCTAGTTTCTTAACAAACCTGAATGTATATACGATTGTATCCTCACCTGTTGGCATAATTGGCCAGTTTTACTTTGCTGAAAACGCTTCAGTTGGTGTTAACCATCCCGCTATTGCATATGATGTATGGTGGTGGGAAAAAATAGTTGTGGACGGTCAATCAATATCTGTCTGGGCCTATGCCGATGGCGGAGCCCCGGCAGATACGGCAACATATAGTTACACAGCTGATAACGTCGCCATAGGTACTGGGATGCCTTCTTTGATCATTGCTGGAGTAACAGATGATGATTCGTCAACTGTTCTCATCGATGAGATCTGGTATAACGAAACACCGCCTACGTCTGGTATTTCCGATAATGACCCGATTGCATCCAATTACAAACTGGGTCAGAATTATCCCAACCCCTTCAACCCGATAACAAATATCAGTTACACTGTTCCACAAGCTGGGGCAGTAAAACTTGCTGTATTTAATGTACTGGGAGAAAAAGTGAGCACACTAGTGAATAATGTGGTTACACCGGGCACACATACAGCTACCTGGGATGCGGGGAATATGCCTTCGGGTGTATATTTCTATCGCCTTGATGCAGGCAGTTTCACACAAACAAGAAAACTGTTACTTATAAAATAATCACTGAAAGGAACCACCCCGCTAGCGGGGTGGTTCCTTCTGTTCAATCTTAAACCAATTTTAAAAATTGTGAAAAAAGTATTATTTATACTCACAATTTTTCTCTCTCTGGACCCTACAATATTACATGGCGGCATTACCGGTAAAATTAATGGCAGTGTAAAAAATCAAAACGGCCAGCAGCTTGCAGGTGTAAATGTAATTTTAGAAAAAACCAATCGTGGCGCCGCTGCAGATAAAAATGGATATTACCTTATTTTAAATGTCGCACCCGGAACTTACAGCATAACAGCACAAATGATTGGGTATAAACCGGTTACTATTACAGATATTATAGTAAACCCTGATAGAACTTCATCAGTTGATTTTGTTCTTGTTGAGGAAGCAATCGCAGGCGAAGAAGTAACTGTTAAAGCCGAAAGACCCAGAGTGGAGGTTGACCGGACATACAGTGAATATATTGTCACTTCTGAAGATATTGAACGATCTGTCATGGTGAAAAGTGTCGGCGAATTAATTGCTTTAGAGCCTGGCATGGATGTAAACGGGCAGGGAATGATCCGCGGTGGTGACATGAATTCTATTGCTGCCGATGTTGTGTACTATGTTGACGGTGTAAAAATGGTCAGCAATGATGGATTAAGCCTACACAATTACACGGGTGTTGGAAAATATGATATTGAATCAATATCAATTATCACTGGCGGCTTAAGCGCAGAATATGGAAATGCACAAGCTGGGATAATTAATATTGTAACCAAGGAAGGGATGGATACGTTTCACGGTAATTTTGAATACACAAATGAATTATCAGGGAAGCATCACTGGGGGCCAAATTATTTCCAGTCAGCGGATCACAGAGGCCATATGCAATGGAATGAAGAAGAATGGGTAAATGAAATAGATAGTTTAACGGGTGAACGGATTCACAAAAGAATCGATTATGTGCAAAATTGGGGGTATTCTGTCCAAGGGAGTATCTCGGGGCCCCTCATCAAAGGAGTCGGACTTTTCCTTGGAGGGAGATCAAATTATGGTGCCGTAAATGGGATCAGTCCGCTTACACATTCCACCGATAATTTTGACGGGACCTGGAAACTTTCTTTTAATCTACATCCAAAAATTGCAATCAAACTTGGAGGCCTGTATTCAACAAGTTGGGAGTTCAACTCCGGAGGCACGGCCGACTCCAGAGGTACAGGGAAAAATATTTTTCTGCCCATGGATCGGGCAGCAGCAGGTAAAACAGTAAATACTGATCAAATGAATTACATTTCATTTACACATATGCTATCTGAAAAAACATATTATGAATTGCGTATTTCAAATTCTATCACAAAGCAAACAAATGAGGACACTCCCGATTCTACGACAGAGATCAGAACAGACAAAGATGATTGGTTTTATCTGCAGCGAGATATTCACGCATTCAATAAAGGTGTGCGGGAACGATTTGGTATGAAATTTGATTTATCAACTCAGATAAATCAAAATAATTTGCTGAAAACAGGATTTGACTATACTGATTACAATGTTTCAGCTTTTAATTACTCTGACGTATTAAATAATAGATCCTTATCTTATATTGGCAATAATCACAAAGTGGCTTCTCCCATAAGGCCTAAACAACTGGCCTGGTATATCCAGGACAAGATGGAATACAAGGGATTAGTTGTGAATGCCGGAATTCGAATGGACCACTTTGACCCGAATATTGATTATCCGGTTACCACAGCTATGGGCGCATCTGATTACTTTTTTAATACATTTACCCGTTTTAATTATGATTCATTAGCAACATTCGGTCTTTTGAAACAAGTGGAGCCAATCACAGCTTGGAGTCCAAGGATTGGTATAGCGCATCCTATTACCGATCGATCTATGATTCACTTTTTTTACGGTCATATTTACCAACTTGCCAGCTTTTATACTTTGTTTGGTGAACGCTGGTCCAATGACGGAACGCATGACTATGATATCAATGAAAATGGGACCACAGATCTAACAGAAGAATACAATGCGATGCGAGAAGGAAATTTTGGGAATCCAAGACTGCAATATGAAAAAACCATCAGCTTTGAGTTGGGATTTGACTGGAATTTTTACTCCGATTATGTACTGGCATTGTCAACTTTTTATAAAAGTTCTAATAACCAAGTTTCCAGCCCGGGTGCTGTGCAGTTGCAATGGTGGGATCCGGCAAAACAAATGTTCGATTTTCAATTCACCCATATGGCCGGAAATGGCATCCACGAGGATATACAGGGGTTTGAACTGAGTTTAAGGAAAAAATTCAACAAATATTTCGGTTTCACTGCAGCCTACAACTTGCAGTGGGCTGTTCGGGGTGAAGCAGGAATGGGAAGCCAATTCTGGATACCGGATTCTGCTTTTGTTGTTGATGGAAAATTCTGGACTTTGTATGACAGTAACGAAGATGGATCTGAAAGCGCCCGGCCATTATTCCCATTTTTTCTGGTTAATTCATATGCCGACAAGGCTAATAAATTTATTGATTCTCTCAAAACATTGGGATTGGATCCGCAACAACTAGATTCAACCGGATTGTGGGTTGTTGAGTTCTGGGGCGGCACCGAAGAAGAACCCAAACCCGATGCAGATATCCGTAGTTATGGAAAAATTCAATTATTTGCATCTACACCGGAAAAATTTGGTCCCCGGGGATTACTGGGGGATATTACAATCAATATGATTTACAAGATGTCTACCGGTACACCTTTTAATTATTCACCCCCAAATAAACCAAATGAATGGCGCAATGGCCCGCTCACCACCAGGACTGATTTGAGTTTTGAAAAAATATTTTTTAAAAAAGGATTATCCCGAACAACCTTTTTTATTCAGATATCCAACTTGTTTAATCAGAAGGATGTCCGCGGTGATGGCAGTTTTAGTTCTATTTATGGTGCGGAGTTCATCCGCTGGGGGATGCAGACACCACGGCCGGATAATGAACTGTATCAACAATATGGTGACTTTTACGGCAATTCCCGCTATCATGGTGCCCCAAGAGAAATTAAGATTGGGGTTCGTTCAGCTTTCTGATGATATAAGTATTTATAATGAAGGGTAAATTGTTTCACTTAATTATTTTTTCAATAGTCTTCATGGGATCAAATTTTAAAATTATCGCTCAAGCGGATCCAGTAACTGGATACGCTCCTAGACTCTTAACAAGATCAAAACTTTGGGGAACTTTCAGAAGCAATGGACTTCAAGGAGGCGGAAATACTCCCCGGTATCAAAGCCATGATCAAACCACATTAGAATATCCCGGGAACGCCGGACGGGCACAGGACTTCATGGAATATTGGCTTGATATTGAAGCAGTTGTTTCAGGTGCGCCAAATATCTTGGATGTGTCTCGAGTGTGCAACCCGCAAAATGCCAGAGGTATTGGAATTTGGGTTTTATCTGTAGCAGGCGGTGACACAATGGTATCTTATTCGGGTCCTCGTGATGTTACGGATGATATTAATTATAAACGATATACCATGAGCGGTTCACTGGAAGAAGCACTGGGAGACTCATCCTGGCCAAATATTGAGCGATCAAACTATTCACCTTATCATTATACAATCCAGGGTAATGAACCCATAGAGATTCACAACTATGTCCATGGAAAGTATATTCCCAATGATGAATTTCCTGAGGAAATAATCATCAGCCAGTGGGAAAATAAAATGGGCTTAACCATGACCCGCAAAGCTTATGCCTGGAGTTACCAGGAATACGATGATTTTATACTGCAGGAAATCATTTTTGAGAATACCGGATCAAAGAACCTTACTGATACTTACTTTACATTTATGAATAGTTTTAGCGTGTCCAGTGGCGGGCATCAATGGGCAGTTGGTTACGGTATGGGCTGGGGGGACTGGAGACACAACAATGAGCCAGCACAGGACGACTGGTTTTTGTATACTGGCGCGCCAAATTATGAGGCTGATAATCCCGAAAGTACAGCTGTTTATAACGATTTAGTGTTTTGTTATCAACGGGATGATGATGGAATTATTTACCCCTACGATGATACCGGACAGCCATTCGTATCACTATTATCAAATCTAAACGGTTATAACCAGTACCAGGGCCAGTCAGAGAACCAGCTGATGGGTTATCAATACATTGGCTTTGGACCGATCGATCTGCAGCCGCCATTCAAAAACGATCCTGGTGAAACTTATGTAGCGCCAGAGTTACCTAATCAGCCCTATGCGGTAAAATGGTGGAAAAGCGGCAAGAGTAACCAAGAAGATTATGATGAACCTACGCAATCCAGGCACACAGATAGTGAAATGTATAAAATGATAACTGATACAACCGGCGGTGCAATTTCTGAAAACCCTGATTCATCCATGCTGGTTACTCATGCCATGGTTTTTGGCCCTTATTCCTTAAATCCAGGTGAAAAAGCAAAGATTGTTTTTGCCTTTGCAGCCGGTTCTGGCGCAGACTGGCATAATAAAGATGAAATCACCTGGTCACAGGAACAGAATGCAAAATTGGAATTAAAAGATGGAGAACATTCAATAATCAGGAATTTTAAGAAAGCCCAATTTGCTTATAATATGGGATTTGACATCCCGGATCCGCCTCCGGATGTAGGAGTTACTTTCCAGAATAGCCAATCTGGATATATGACACTCACATGGGATGATGAAGCAGATATGGCAAGAGATCCTGATTACTCCGGAGATGAAGCACTAGATGTCAGGGGATACCGGGTTTATCGTTCATGGCCGCCATCGTTTGACTGGCATTATGGCCCCTGGGAATTTGTAGCAGACATTCCTTTAAAAGATGAAAAATATTATGATCCTACTACTAAAAAATACACGTTTGTTGATGAAGAATCTTTTGCCGGCTATAACTATTACTATAATGTTCGCACCTATGATAGCGGACATAGTCATTGGGTAGACAATGAGGGCGTTGATCATGGGCCTGTCCCTGCCCTTGAAAGTGGTTTTGCCGCACCAGAACAAAAAAATATGATTGCCGAAACACCGTTTCAGCCATCTGCGCCTGTATATGATCAGATGTCAGAACAAATCAGGATTGTACCGAATCCTTATAGATTGGACTTCAATGATACTGCTCACATGTATCCTGATGTGGCTGATCCCTATAAGATACGGTTTATTAATCTGCCAAAACATTGTTTAATAAAGATATATACTGCTTCCGGAGACCTTGTGTATGAATATGAGCATCAAAAATCTACATCGGCGGAATCATCATGGCGACAAGATACAGTCCCATTTTCGGGAGCAGTTGTAAGCGGAATCTATTTCTGGGTTGTGGAATCCCTTGACCCGGCAAGCATTGGAAAACACCAAAAGGGCACCCTTGCTGTTATAAAATAAAACTTAATGAATATGATTACACTTGCAAAAAATAAATCCAGAATGATCATCATTATTTTCATCCTCTTTTCATCCTCTTTTTCGCAGGATGAAAACGAATTCAAGCGATTAGGTAAATCTGGTTTTTCATTTTTAAAAATCAGCCCTTCTGCCCGCGCAGCAGGAATGGCTGATGCATTCACAGCTGTTGCAAATGATGTATCTACAATATTTTTTAATCCTGCGGGCCTTACCAATATTAAAAGTTTTGATTTCAGTTTTAATCATACAAACTGGATTGTTAATTCCAAACTCATCTCAGGCGTAGTTGGATTCCCCTTCGGACAGCGGGGAGCATTAGGGTTTAGTGTCATCAGGTTTGCTGCAGAAGAATTTGAAGAAACAACCATTTTTGAACCTGAAGGCACAGGGAGGTACATCCAGGTTGGAGATATTGCTGTCGGCAGTGCCTACGCAATTAAATTAACTGATCAATTATCCTTTGGCATTAAAGGACAATATCTCGAGGAGTTCATCGGCAACGATAAAGCAAAAGGCATCGCATTTGATTTCTCAACATTTTACATGTCTGGCTTCAGGGATTTATCCATTGCAATGGCTATGAAGAATTTTGGTCCCGATGCAAAGTTTCTTACAAAAAAATTCAAACTTCCACTGTATTTTAATATCAATACTGCCATGAGTCTCATCGGCCAACAAGGCTCCCCCCTGCAATTACTGCTATCTACAGAAAGTGCATTTGCAACCGATTATCGTGATCGATACCATGTCGGCTCAGAACTCTGGGTAGCTGATATGTTTGCTCTACGCGGTGGATATAAGTTCTTTTATGATACAGAAGATTGGACCGTCGGAATGGGATTGAAGTTGAAATTAGGCCTCCAGAATATTATGGTCAATGTAGCATATTCCAACTTCGATAAATACTTCGAACCGCCGCTTAGATTTTCTATCGGTGGTTCCTTTTAATAAATTACTATAAACTTTATTTTTATTGAGTGAACAAAAACGTCTTTTTTTATTTTTATTCATTAGGTTAAACAAACATAGGCTGTTCCCCCGCAGGAATATTTCATGACATTGCATTGGATTGATGTATCGGTTCTGGTTGGTTACCTGGCCTTGGTTGCCATCATGGGCATTTACTTTTCTCGGGAAAATAAAAATACGGAGGAATATTTTGTTGGCGGAAGATCTTTCAGCGGCTGGATTATTGGATTGAGCCTGGTAGGTACTTCCATCAGTTCTGTTACATTTCTTGCCTACCCTGCTGATGCATTTAAAACATCCTGGATCAGATATGTACCGAACCTTGCCTTACCTCTTGGTATTTGCATCGCTGGCTATTATTTCCTTCCTTTTTTCCGACGTGGCAGGATTACTTCTGCTTATGAATACCTGGAAGATCGGTTTGGTCCTTCTGTTCGCGTATATGGCGGGATAACATTTATCATTACCCAGTTAATCCGGATCAGCATGATCCTTTATCTTGTTTCACTTCTTATAAATGAAATGACCGGATTCTCCATGACAGCAAGTGTTGTTATCGGTGGTGTTTTTGTGGCACTTTATACGGTGATTGGCGGGATTAAAGCAGTCATCTGGACAGATGTTATTCAAACGGTCGTTCTTATCCTGGGCGGATTCTTCACCCTGGGAGTTATCCTGTATCATCTTCCTGGCGGATTAGCTCAAATATTTTCAATTGCCCTTTCCGATGGAAAACTGGCTTTCTCAGAATTGACAGACACTGGATTGAGACCTGTTGAATGGAACCTGTCTATCACTTCAAAAACAGGGACTATGCTTTTTCTGGTTGGGCTTACAAACTGGTTGACAGAATACAGCGCAAACCAGAATACTGTTCAAAGATACGCAGCCGCAAAAAGTACATCTGAAGCCAGGAAAGCTATGTTTGTTTGTGTTGCTACCAGTCTGCCGATCTGGGCATTTTATATGTTTATTGGCACCTCTCTTTATGTGTTCTTCCAGGTCTTTCCAGTCCCGGAAGCTGCTGACATGTTAACAGGAGTGAGAAAAGCAGAACAAATTTTCCCATATTTTATCATAAATTACCTGCCGCCGGGACTAGCAGGGCTTGTTATTGCTGCAGCGCTGGCAGCAGCCATGTCATCTCTGGACTCCAGTATTAATGCGATTTCGACTGTAACCATTGTGGATATTTACCGCAGGCACTTGGTAAAAGGGAAAGACGATCACCATTATCTCACCGCCGCATGGCTTATCGCTGCCGGCGCTTCTGTTTTTATGGTTATAGGTGCTCTTGTATTAAACATTGCAGACACAAAAACATTTCAAGATACGGCAACAATTCTCACATCTTTAACCGGTGGCGGATTACTCGGACTTTATCTGTTGGGCTTTTTTACCCAAAAGGGCAGTGCCCGGTCTATATGGATCGGGTTAATTGTAACATTTATTTTCACTTGCTGGACTATCCTTACCAGTCGAGGAATAATACCAGGCTGGATGCAGGTGCCATTTGATCTTTATTACACAGGATTCATTGGAAATATTGTTATGTTTGCGATTGCGGTCGCTGCAGCCGTTATGCTTACAGATAAAAAGAAGAATTTGAAAAACCTCACAGTTTGGAATTAATAATTAGTATTGCACCAAAGTACAAATATGACTTAATCGCATGAAATCAAAGTATAGAATACGATTTCTTTTAGTCTCAAGTACTTTAATTGTACTTATAGCTGGTTTTATCAAACCGGTGGATCGAACTCATTTCCTGGACACCAGTTATTATCATAAAGCTCAAGAAAAATTAGACAGCCTTAAAAATCATTCCAGCACCTCTCAACCATCCCAACTGGAAGCTGGATGGGCTAAAACCAACATAACGCCAGATTATGCCACACCCCTATCTGGATATGGCAGTCGAAAAGGAGCATTATCAACAGGAGTCCATGATTCGCTTTGGGCTCGTGGTTTTATTTTTAAAAATCATGATGAGAAAATCGCCTTTGTGACGCTTGATGCATTGCTTATTCCACCCACGGTTACTTATCAATTAATGAAACGGCTCCCGTCCATTGGCTATGATATTCACCATGTGTACCTGACCGCGACACATACCCATTGTTCAGTTGGTGCATGGGGGACAAGTTGGATTGGGGGAAAGTTCGCCGGCGATTTCGATCAGAAAATTGTCAATCAACTCGCAAGTTCAATTTTGGATGTTATTATGCAGGCGGAGAAAAACCTGGAACCGGCAATAATTGGATATGCTGAATACGATGCACCGGAACTTGTCACAAACAGACTTGTTGGCAAAGATGGTATCATTGATCCATGGTTTCGCGTAGTTAAAATCCAAAAAAAATCGGGATCCTCCGCATTACTAACAACATTTGCAGCACACGCCACATGTTTATCTGAGGAAGAATACCGTTTTTCCCGTGATTATCCTGGCGCGCTTGTAGATTCTCTGGAGGCTCTAGAAAACATCGAGTTTGCAGCATTTGCTGCTGGTGGTGTAGGCAGTCATCGACCGGAAAGTGGCGGATATGGGCAATTTGACCGTATTAACTGGCTGGCATCATCCTTAACAAAAAAAGTTCATCATGAATCAATCAACCTGAAAGAAAAAAGCCGGATGAAAATGGTGCTGATGACCATTCCTTTACGGGAAGCACATTGGCGATTTTTGGAGAATTGGAGATTCCGTCCATGGGTATTCAAATGGTTTATAGAAGATTCCCCGCAATATATAACAGCATTTAGAATAGGGAATATTGTCTTTTCTGGAACACCGTGTGATTTTTCTGGTGAACTTATCCCTGAAATAAAAAATGGAATTCCCGCAAATGATATCCACCTGATTGTGACCAGCTTTAATGGCGGTTATGTAGGCTATATAACAAAAGATTGCTGGTATGATATAAAAGGATATGAAACATTTATCATGAATTGGTACGGTCCATATAATGGGCAATATTTTGTAAATATGATCAGAAAGATCGTAAATATTATTATTGCATGAGACAATTCATCTTTATCATTTTGATACACATGATTGTATTTGCCCAGATAGATATGATCGGAGGGTACCGTCCTCGCATATTAACCCGAGGGAAAATGTGGTCTGCGTTCAGAAATAATGGCCTGGATGGAGGCGGAAACAGAAATAGTTCCAGTAGCCACAGTCAGGAAAGTTTGACTTATCCTGGCAATATCGCCCGTGAATTAATAGACTTTGTTGAATATTTTGGAGATGTTGAAGCCTACATAAATGGTGATCCTCATGTGATTGACCCACCTCGTGTGACTATCTCCCAAAATTCAAAAGGGCAAGGCATCTGGATAATGGCAGTTTCCAATGGAACAGACACGCTTGTTTCCTGTTCCGGAACCCGAAACATTACATATGATATTGAGGCTAAACCTTATGATATTAATAATGCTCTAGAATCAACTTTAGGTGATTCATCCTGGCCCAATTCCCAGCGCAGTAATTATGCTCCGGGTTATAAGACCATCATTGGAAACGAACCGGTTGAAATTCATAACTATAAGTACCACGATTATATTCTCAATGATGAATTCCCGGAAGAAATTATCATCAGTCAATGGCTGACAAAATCCGGCATTCAGGGCACAAGAAAAGCTTATGCCTGGAGTTATCCAGGCTATGATGATTTTATTATTCAGGAACTCTTTTTTAAAAATACCGGTTCTGATATCCTGGATCCTGTCTATTTCGCCCTAAAAACAAGTATCAGTGTCAACTCTGCTGCTCATGGCTGGGCAGATGGTTATGAAATGGGATGGAGTGACTGGCGGGTGAACCGAAAACAAACTCAGGATGATGTGTTCTTTTACACCCAGTCTGATTCTTTTACGCCAGATTTACCGGAATTCAAAGACCAGTATATCCAGCATATAATGGTTTATCAGCGGGATGGCGACTGGCTGGGCACCAACTGGGATGATACAGCTCAACCTTATAAACTGGAAGCCGCCAACACTGGTGAAAATGAATTCCAAGGGCAGAAGGAAAACCAATTACTCGCTTATCAATATATTGGATTGGGAATTCTAGATTATTTACCGTCTGGAGAATACGTTCATCCTCAGGATTCACACCAACCGGTCAGTGTAAAGTGGTGGCAGTCTGGAAATATTGATCAGTTTGATTATCACGATCCAAATCCGCTTACTCATAATGATCGTGAAATGTTCGACGCTATAGTCAATGAAGATGAAAATAATATTACAAATACACCAATAATGAATGATCTGGGTGAAAGTGCGCTGGTTTTTGGGCCTTACAGGCTAGAACCGGGGGAAAAAGCAAAGATTGTCATTGCATTTGTGGGAGGCTCCGGTGCGGACTGGTTGGGTGAAGATGAAATTACTTGGTCTCTTACACCGGAATCAATTTCTGAACATACGTTAGGAGAACGATCTCTTTTTCGAAATTTGGAAAAAGCTAAATTCGCCTATAAAAATGGATTTGATATCCCTGATGCACCACCCGATGTTGAGATTTGGTTCGGAAATTCTCCAATGGGTCAAGTAGTAGTCAATTGGTCGAATGATGCCGAAGATGCATTGGACCCAGATTATGAAGGTGATGAAGCAAAAGATGTTCGAGGATATAGAATTTATAAATCCTGGCCGCCTTCCCACTTCTGGCATAATGGGCCTTGGGAATTTGTAACTGAAATTCCTATAGGTGATCCAGCCTACTATGATTCCACACGGGGTGTTTATTCATTTACGGACACCTCCTCTTTTTCCGGCTATAACTATTATTACAGTGTCCATACGTACGATTCCGGGCACAGCTACTGGTACGATAAAAATGGAAATGATCTCGGTCCTATTCCTCCTTTGGAAAGCGGGATGGTATCTCCTGAACAAAAAAATATGATTGCTATTACGCCTTACCAGGGTTCCAGAACTGTTTTTGATCAAATGTCGGAACCCATACGGGTAGTTCCAAATCCTTACCGTCTAGATTTTGATGATCCGTTTCATATGTACCCGGATGCAGGAGATCCCTATAAAATACGGTTCATTAATCTACCCAGAAAATGTATCATCCGGGTTTACACCGCTTCCGGTGATCTTGTACTAGAGAAAAAACATTTGAAGGAAACGTCTGGTGAGTCGGCTTGGCGCCAAGAAAGTATCACCCTCTCCGGAAATGTGGTGAGCGGAATTTATTTTTGGGTAGTTGAATCCCTGGTGAAAGAGAGCATCGGACAAGTCCAGAAGGGGACATTGGCTATTGTAAAATAGAGTTCTACTTTACTTAATAATATCAGCAGAAAATTTCTGTGTACAAATCGGAAAAACATTTGATTAAGTATTCATCAAATTGGATTACAATTATTCAATTATTACCACTATTTAAAATTTTCAAGAAGTTTACGCAGTTCCCCATATACAATTGGTCCTGCTTCTGGCCCGACGGCATTTTCTTCTCCGTAAGGAGAATCATCATCATTGTATAAATATGGCGGCTTTTCATCCCATTCACTCTTGGGAATGATATAACCAATCTCATCATTGGCCAGTCCAAAGACAAATTTAAATTCGCCCGGCATAAAAGATCGTAACGGCGGTACTTCCAGGGGTGAAATCTCAAAATCCTGACCGGGGGGCGATACAACACCACCATTGACAATTTCCGGGTAAATTTCTCCAGGAACAGTAATAAAACTGGCAGGACCGATTTGAAAAGCTGACACTTCCGTGCGGACCTTCATCCATTCTGTTACTCCATGATTAATGACTCCTAATGCGAAGCCCAGTTTGAATTTATAATTGGCCAATGGTATTGAAATTGTTTTTGCCAAGAGTCTAATATTCCCTTTTTCTATTTCAACTGCATCATCTGCCTGCAGGACTCTTAAGATTAATAGCCCAACCTGCTGGCCCTGCGCCTGGGCTTTTTCAAAAGTGGCGCCGGTAAGCAACTCACCAGTAAATGGATCAGGGATTGAAAAACTTGGTCTCGTGGTCATAAGCCCGCCCACAGAACTGCTGATATAAACAGCTGTTCCACCTATTCCCTCTGCCAGGACTGTCTTACCTTTTTGAATCCCATTTTCAACCGATTCACGGATATAGTGAGGAAAATCAGAACTGATAAGTAAATTTCCGCTCCATAATGTTTCGGGGTGGTTCCCCCATGATATTAAGGAACCCAGCGTTGTGTCTGTTTCAGTATCAATGGCTTGAATTACACGGATACCCGGGTCCATTTCCTGGGGATCTCTGGAATCCATAACGTATTTTGCGCCGCTATTGAGTTCCTGGGCAAATCTTAAGCTGGCAGGCCGCATGTTTTTTACTGCCTGTCCAATGGCAAAAACTGTTTGGTTTTTAACATACCTCATGTAATCCGGATCAACACCACTTTTATAAATAGTTTCACCCCAAATACCAATCAGATCAGGTCCTTCGTGGCTGTGGGTACTGCAAATGATTGTATAATCAATATTTAATTGTTGAGATAATGATTTTCGAATATCGACAATTTCATCATGCAAAAATCCAACAACGTCTAATCCGACAATGGCAACTCGGGTCTTGCCATCATCCAAGATCATTACCCTTGCCCATATATTATCGTGTACACCCTGGGCTGGTCTGCGATGGTGGAACCCAGCGATCCAGACGGGGTCAAACTCACCATTATGATTCAGGTCATTATAGGTGTCTCCTTTTCCAGGTTCATATTTCGCATTTCCATCCACATCATTCCATGTATCGAACCCAGTCGGAGTTATAGGTATTTTTGAAAATCCTGCGCGAATCGTACTAGGCTTCTCAGCAGGTTTTACGGCAAGGTTGACTTCATATCCAGGATGGCGATCCGACAGATTTCGACGAATAAAAGAACAACCTACGATGAATAATAAGAGAATAAATACAAAAGTTATTTTCAAATTATCCATGAATATTTTCTTTAAACCGCTCCATTATTTTTTTCCAATTGGTGAATACAATGTCTTCATCTATCATAAACTGAATGACGTCAGGGTCGGAAAACATTTTCGCCTCCCACACCCGCTGCTGCCAGGAATTGGTGATTCTTTTTAACCCTTCTGTCTCTATGGATGGATGAAAAATAATTTCAGATATTCCTGGCTCCAAAGCCTGGATCAACCGAAAATAATTAGCTTTCTTTTCCTCATAAGTATTTCCTTTTGGAACAGAAAAAAAATCATCCAGCTTCGGCAGGGTATAATTATTGGCATATTCAATCATAGCATTTGATATTGGGTAACCCTGTTTCTTGAATTTCTCTACCTTTGCCGGTGTAAATTCAATGACATTTGCAGGAATTTCGTACTCCATAGCCACCTTGAAAAATGCAGCTGCAAACTCAGCATTCCCATACAGTGTTCCCATATGAGTGTCTATATGCCCAGGTTTAAGTCCCCGTTTTTTTGCGCGATCGATCTGTGCCCGTATTTCTGTTTCAACTTCCTCAGCTGAAGCATGTATTACCACATCCCGAACCTCCTGCCATAAATAACCATCATCATCAACCAGGCCAGGAACATCCAGTACATTTGATACAGGACCCCAACGATAGGTCTGCCATTCGCTGGTAAGTGTTAAATGAAGTCCAATATCTGCTTCCGGATTCTGTAGGGACCATTTTGCAAATTCATCGAACCAGGGACAGGGTACCATAGCTGCGGCAGATTGAATCTGGTTGTTTTGCAAATACAACTCGGCTGCTTGATTAGCTTCATAGCACATACCAATATCATCAGCATGTAAAATAACAACCCGACTGCCCTTTGGGTACCCCAGTTTCTCTGCCCAGGTTTGTCCAACAAGCCCCATTTTATTTTTTATCTCCCCTGGTTTGGCACATGAGAAAAATACCATAGTTAACAGGAATACTTTTTCTTTATAACCTGTCATTTCCCTCATCATTATAAGTTTAGCGGGATCACTTTTTTAAAAAACTGATACATGTAAAATTTCATATAATTATTCATAGAAACGGCCAAATCCATGGTATGGGGCCATCCCTTCAAGCGATGATATTCATGAAAGATATGATTTTCATTTAGTTTTTTATCCAGCATATCTGCCTGTCCCACAGGAACAACATTATCAATGGTTCCGTGAAAAGTCAAGGTGGGAGGGTCATCATTGGAAATATAACTGATTGGGGATGCATCCTGATAACCTGTTGGCATATTTTCATAGGAATCGCCAATAAATTCTGGCAGCACCGGTTGTGCGATTGCAAAATCAGTTGTCAAATCTACTGGGCCATAAATATTCACCACACCCTGCACCCGTGGTGAGACATTGTTTGTATCACAGGATTGAAAATTTTGGGAATAACCTAGCATCATGGCAAGATGCGCCCCCGCTGATCCACCAACCAAAACAATTTTATTTGTATCCATCCCATAATTGGTGCCATGCTTTTTTATCCAGTTCACCCCGCAACGGACATCTTCAACCGCAGCAGGGAAAATGGCCTCCTGAAAAAATCGATAAGAAAGAGAAGCAGTGATATATCCTTTTTCCGCAAAATGAAGCAGATAGATTAGGTAATCCTTTTTATCACCTGTTTTCCAACTGCCTCCATGGATAAAGATAATTACCGGGGCAGGCTGATGGATATTTTTTTTTCGATAAATATCCAGTTTCAGCGGTCGCTGTTCAGTTTCTTTAAAAACAATATCAGAAAATATTTCAATACTTGGTGGGATTTCAGGAGATAGATCCACTAAATCCACCAAGCCCAGTGCAAGATAGAATTTTATAAGGGTATTATTCCAAAATCCACGCGGCGGCTTTGGGTCATTTTGCAAGTTCTGACCTGCGAAGCAAGTGACAAGACTTAAAAAAACCATAAGGAAATATCTATTCATAATTATTGACTGGGATTCGCACCCCTATAATTCATCAAAAACCGGCAGTTCACAGCTGTGCCCAGGGCAGCAGAACCTAAAACCAATTTATCTGTCTGGCCGATAATTGCAATCCGGCCTGATTTTTTCCCAAAGGTTGCACAATGATTGGGCAGCATTTGGGCATTACGAAAACTGGAAAGAACAATTATCCAAACGAACTGATGTTTCATACTTTTCCTGGAAAGACGGTAAAAAGTTCAGAAATTCCAGGCACGGAAAAAAGACCTAATTATGAATCCTATACGTACCATAATTATTGGAGCGGGCAGTCGCGGTAATACCTACGCCAGTTACAGTAAATCCCATCCGGACGAGATGCAAGTCGTCGCCGTTGCAGAGCCACATTCCGAAAGAAGGCACTCATTTGCAAAAGAATATAATTTAAATGCAGAACAGTGTTTTTCCTCTTGGGGAAATGCATTTAAACAAGCATCGTTGGCAGATATTGCGATTATTGCCACTCAAGATCAAATGCATGTAGCACCGGCGTTAGCCGCCATCAAAATAGGATATCATGTTCTATTGGAAAAACCAATGGCAACAACAAAGAAAGATTGTAAAACACTTTTTACTGCTGCCAAACAATCGGATAAACTGTTTGGTCTTTGCCATGTACTTCGGTACTCATCTCATTATCAAAAAATGAAGGAGATTATCGATTCTGGTTTGATCGGTGAAGTGATTACTATCGAACATTTAGAACCCGTGAATTACTGGCATATGGCTCATTCTTATGTTAGGGGAAATTGGCGACGTCTGGAGGAATCATCTCCAATGATTTTAGCGAAATCTTGCCATGACTTAGACTTGATTCGGTGGTTTGCAGATTCACCCTGTAAAAATATTTCATCTTTTGGATATCTCACTCATTTTAAAGAAAATAATGCGCCTGATGGAAGTTCCCACCGTTGTATTTCAGATTGTGCAGTGGAAAAAGAATGCCCTTATTCTGCCTTAAAATTATATATGAATATGAATCTCACGGACTGGCCTGTTTCCGTTATTACAAATGACTTGTCCAAAAAAGGACGCGAAAAGGCGCTGTGGGAAGGACCTTATGGTCGTTGCGTTTATAAAAGTGATAATAATGTAGTGGACCACCAGGTTGTTTCAATGGAATTTCAAAATAAAGTGACTGCTTCCTTTACCATGTCTGCATTTACAGACGGTCACCGTAGGACCCGTATCATGGGAACCATGGGCGAAATCATTGGAAATTTTGAAATAATGACGTTGAGTAATTTCAGAAACCAGAAAAAAGATGTTGTTTGGGAGAAATACGAAATGGATGAAATGAACCACGGTGGTGGAGATTCCAGATTAATGAAACAATTTTTGAAAGCTGTTATAGAAAATGACTCAACTTTATTTATATCTTCTATCGAAGCATCATTGGATAGTCACTTGATGGCCTTTGCTGCGGAAGAAAGCCGACTGGAAACTAAAGTGGTGGAATTGACTTAATCTGGATGGATTACTTTTTGTAATGCATATATAATCCCCTGGCGTCTGGGAACAATCTCCGGAGATTTGAATTCCCCTTTCCCATTTAATTTCCATTCAACCCATTTGGACACATATTCCATTTCCTCCCTTAATTCCCAAAGAGCTAAATAAAAATCATATAAAAGATCACGATTGGATGCTGCCATGAGTTTCATGCAGAGAGAATTCAAGACGGCTTCCAGTTTTTTAAATGAGTCTAAATGTACGCCCCAATCAGCTGGGTCATGATTCATAAAGCAATGAACAGATTCCACAAGCTGAATTCCCCTATCGCCCATATGTCCAGGCGAATAAAAGCAGTCACCCAATAATAGAATTTCTTCTTCAATTAATTCATCATTCCCAAAGTACCTCATCCATTCTTTAGATGAATCAAGAAAAGCTTGACGCGGGTCCCATGATTCAGATACAGCATTGAATACAGCCAAGGTTTTTAAAGGATTGTAATTGGCCCAGAATTGGCAATTGGGATTGCTTAATATACCGGCTAGTTCATCTTTTAATTCCAATGAACGTCCTGTATAAGGACCAAAAAAGATTTGACGGATATCATAATCATTGGCATGCAAATTATCCCAAATAATGGGTTTTCGTTTTATAATGCGTCGCAATTCTCGAATGGATTCCACCGGAATTTCTTTTGAAACCACTTCTGGTCCGGTCCAGAAAATATCGATTCCTTTAATTAGCGATTGACCTAATTCATTTAAATATACATTCCCAGGAACGTCATAATCTGCCATGCGCCCGCAATAGACTGTAGGACAAAAAACTAACGATGAATTAGATAGATATTCAAACAGTCGATTGGTGACATAGGCTTGTGCTTCCGCAAAAGAAGAGAATTCAATCTGATCTTGGTTTGATAATTCTGGAGGAATATCATCAAATAAAATGGCAAATTGATTCACACCTATTGATTGAACCTGACCAATCTTTTTTAATAAATAGTCCCAGTCATTTTCATCTGAATAGGTGATATCTAGTCCGGGCGCAATGGCGTAAATAAACTGCAACTCTTTCTGCCGGCAAGTATCCGCTAATGCCTGCAACTCCTGCAATGAAGGTACTGGGTACAATTCCCGCCATTTACTGCGGTGGTATAAATCATCCTTGGGTGCATACATGTATGTGTTCATCCCGTCCCAGTTTTGTATCCACTGAAATAACTGATAGCGTTGGTCCACACTCCAGGGTCGACCGTAAAAGCCTTCTAATACACCGCAGGTAAATTCAGAATTTCTCATTAAAAAACAAGATAGATTACGACGGTTGTAATCAAAGAAAAAAGCGCATACGGGCGAAGTTTAATCATTTTTCCGCTGGACAGAGACAACGTCACTTCATTTTCCGGTAGTTTGATGATCCAGTAAATCAATAAAAGGAAATATGCGATAAAAACCCCTTTGGCTACACTCATGGGAATAGCCAGCATCCAGCCGCGCATAACATCACCCATGCCACGGAACAGGTTTGCTATGGCGTCGGCCCAAGCTGTAGCTGATAAAAGAATATTATTCATAACGATATACCAATCCTTTCAATTTTGATTCTGGTTCTGGTGGTGTCATCAAACTCACAATGATAATAATAACAACAGATAATACAAATGACCACCAGGCTACATACAGGAACGGTTCCGATACTTTAAACAGCGGGACAGATGCATTGCTGTTCACCCACATAAGTGTTCCGGCAAACATGACACCGGACAATAATGAAATAAGAGCCGCCTTCCCTGTAGCCCGTTTCCAAAGCATCCCCAAGACAATAATGGCCAGACTCGGGCCCTGGAAAAAGGAGAGAATCGTTTGGCTTAAATCATAAATGCTTTCAAACCGTGCAGCGAATTGGGCAAAGAATATTGCAATCCCAAGCATGGCTGCTGTAATCCATCGACCCACTTCTAAAAGATGTTCATCAGTGGCATCTGGCTTTACAAATTTTTGATAAACATCCTTTGTCCAAATAGTCGCACCTGAGTTTAATGCTGAATCCACCGAAGACATGAGTCCGGCCAGGAAGGCAGCGAAGAAAATGCCTAATAATCCTGTGGGCAGAATGTCTTTCACCAAAGTAGCCATGGCTTTATCCGCATCGGTGATATTCGGATTATGCGCCAGCGCAATAATCCCGGGGATAACCATGGCAAAAGGAATGAGAATTTTCAAAATAGAGCCAAACACGTAAGATGCTTTCGCGTCCGCTTCGGATTTTGCACCCAGGGTTCGCTGAACCATATTCTGATTGCCAAACCAATAAGCATTTGCCAAAACCAATCCAAGTCCAAGGAAAATACCTGACCAGGGATGGGGTGTAGCCGTATCTACAGGTAATACCAATTCAAAATGATTTTCCGCTCGATCTCCCAATGATTGAATGATGGCAACAAATTCACCAATTCCACCCAGTTTATAAATGCCAAAAAAAAGTACGAATAACGAGCCACCCAGCATAACGACACACTGGAGTACATCCGTATAAACTACTGCTTTCAATCCGCCGAATAAGGTGTAAGTCCCAATCAAAATACTCATAATGATAATGGAATACATCAGTGTCCAGGTTGGTGGACGTGCTTTGTCCATCATGGTTTGTCCCCAATTAGCATTTACTTCATCAACATGAAATAATGATATTGGATTTTTGCTTGTTACGCTACCCTTCCATTTTAGATCAACCAACACAAGGTTTGGATCTTTGCTATCAATTACACTTTGAATTGGATCTCCTTCTTGAAGGAAAATGAAATCATGTGTTTTCCCAGCAGCAGTTGCCACCACTACTTTTTTCCGTACTTCTTGGGATTCGGTTACAACTATGACTTTGGGGTTTAAGTCCAATAGTAAGTTGAACATCAGTGCGGTAGCATAAAGTGTGACCCCCAATCCAAAGGCTGTAACCACACCCCAGATGACAGCTGAAATCGTTCGTACGCTATCATTGTATCGTGCCCCCAGCCATTCCGGGATAGTGCTTACCTTTGACCGCCAGAACATGGGTATAAATAAAAATGCACCTACAACCATGACCGGTACACTTCCCAACCAATCATAATTTCCCAGGACAATACCGTATAAATAGGCCGCGCCTGCAATACCGACCATGTCCGTTGCACCAATATCTGTCACCACTAAAGACATTCCGATAGCCCACCAGGGCAGCGACCTTCCTGCAAGAAAATAATCCTGCCCGGATTTCATCTTACGACCGATGTATATCCCCAGTAGCACCGTTCCGATCAAATAAAAAATGATAATAAAGTAATCAATACCGCCTAAAACCATGATTTATCTTTCGTAATTGAGTTAATAAAATGAGCCTGTAAAACTAATTACAACCTATAAGTTAATCGTAAACCAAATAACCGCGGTTGTCCCCACACTTGTTCAATAAATCCTAGATATCCATTGACTCCCTGCCCAAGAATATATTCTGTATTTAGCAGGTTTTCACCCCAGGCAAACACACCCCAGAATTCGGTTTCAATGCCTAAATGACCATTGACCAATGTACGGGCATCATCCCGTAATAAATTCGCATCTTTATCCGTTGACAACTGTGCCAGTTTCTCGTCAATGAAATCACTACGCATTTGGGATATAAACATAATTTTACTGGTGACGGACATTCGAAAGTCGGCGATCAAACTCCAAGACTGTTTGGGGTATGTACTAATATGTTTACCGGAAAAATCCTCATCTTCATCAATAAAATCCTCCCCCTCATCATATTGACCATTCCCATTTCCATCCGTGTATTTTTCACCTGCATCCCAATACCCGTTAAAATAACCGTCATGAAATTTATTGAATACAGCTTCAATTCTGCCATACCCGCCCATCAAAGTCAGAGCATTATTCAACAAACGCATGGAAAAGTCCAACTCAAGTCCGGAAATGGTTGAAGAAGCAGCATTGCTGATCATATATCCTTCGAATACATCCTGAAATTGGCTGATTTGCATATCTTTATACTCCATGTGAAAAACTGCTCCATTTACAAAAAGGCTATTTGTCCGGTTTCCAGCTTTGATACCCAGTTCATAATTGGTGATATATTCCGGCCTAAAGGGTGTCGCTACGGACTCCAAGCTGGAAACATAATCTGTATTAAATCCTCCGCTTTTATATCCTCTCGAAATTGTTCCAAAAATATTCGTGTATGGTGATACAACGTATTTTAGATTAAACGTGGGTGTAATTGCACTCCATGTTTTTGTGCTGTCAAAATAGCCACCAATTAGATTTCCATTTGAATCTGCAGGGACATGTACATAACCAAATTCGGGGAAACCTTCTTGCCGATATTTGAAATGTTTGCTGTCATATGAATATCTTGCACCCACAGTCAGAGATATTTTTTTTGATACCACATAATCAATAGAAGCATACGTTCCCATACTGACAGTATTCCCCTTACCTTCAGGTTTAACTGTTGCTCCTGCATAAAAATTATTTATAAATATTAATGGATATCCTGTAGCGAAGTGCAACCACAATGGCTTTGGATATACGGGACCTAATAACCTTTCATATAGATTATAATAGAAAACACCAGACAGCCAGGTCAATCGGGAATTCGAATTTGAAACTAGGCGGAACTCAAAAGTAGATTGTTTCCCCAGATTGTCCCATTTCCCGGTCATCAGATCCAAACCGGTACCATCTTCATCATTAAAATAATCCAATGTAGATGCCCGATAAGAAAAAACAGAGACCAAATGAAGATCATCATTTATACTATAATTTGTATTGATTGTCATACCCTTTAAATCTCTATGCCAATAACCTGCTGTATCATGAGTAAAGGTATAGATATTCTCATCTGATATATCGATTGAATCCATGGCAAAATAAATTGAATCAAGGGGTTTATCATTGTACATAGGATCTTGACTCGAAATTCGCCAATCTGAAATATGTTCACCCATTTGGCTCAAATCTTCCTGGTAATAGTCTAAGCTTAAATCAATAGTTAATTTCGGGGAAGGGATCGAACGCAGGGCAATCCGTCCGCCTATATTATTCTTGTATTTTTCCCGGGTATTATTAACGATATTGGTCAGGTAACCATCGTAATCAAATGTGTATCCCGAAAACCTAGTAAAAAGTCCATCTGTCAGCTTATAATTTGCTGATCCTTTCAACTTCAAATATCCCCATTTACCCTTTTCAGCAAGCAACGACATACTGTTTATGGGCGAAGGTTTGACCGTGATCATATTGATTGCACCTGACACAGTATTCCTGCCAAATAACGTTCCCTGGGGGCCGCGAAGAAATTCAACACTCTGAATATCGACAATGTCAGAAACAATAAAATTAGGACGACCCATGATAACACCGTCAAAGTAAACGCCCTCAGCAGGTGCCATACCAGGATTCCTAACCCCTCCTGTTATACCTCTTATGTTAAAACTTGTGGCTGTTTGTTCATCATAAGTAAATACATTGGGTACTACAGCAGTTAAATCTTCAAGCGAAGAAGCACCCATATCAGTAATTGTTTCTTTCCGGATGGCGACCATGGATATGGGGACCTCTTTAATAGTTTCCTCCCTTATCCTGGCGAATACAGTCACTTCTTTACCAAACAAATTTCCATGAACAAGTACAAACTCCAGGCCCGTTAAAGAATCATCCTTCTTCATTGACCGTCTTTCTGTTTGATACCCGATATAACTCACGATCAAAGTAAAATTATCTTCAGGAACGAAAGGGAACGAAAAATCCCCATTCAAATCCGTAGCTGCACCAACTCTCTCACTTTCTACACTCACATTGGCACCAATAAGTGGATTTTGATTTTCATCGACAACTTTACCCGAAATTTCCTGTGCGAGACTTGAGGCAACGAAAAACAGGGCGGCGATGTAACACCATTTAACACATTTCCTGCTCATTATCATTTTGAAGCTCCATTTAATCCTGTGAGTGATTGAATCAAAATAGATAGATTTATTACACATCTTCAAACACATTTTTTTACATTCCAAGTATCATTATTAGTTAAAAACTATCTTTTAAAATGAGACATTTATCATATATTGTAATTCTAGCCTTACCCTTAATTGCCTCAAGCATCGAGGATATATCTAATGTCATATTAATTACCGTGGATGGCGTTCGCTGGCAGGAGTTTTTCAATGGGAGTGACTCTCTATTGAGCAAAAACATATCATCAGAATATTATGGGCATGCATTTCCTCTCTTTTGGGAAAAATATTCACATCAATCTGCTATCTATGGGCATCATAAATCTGGAAGTCCAATGTCAACAAACGCCGTCCCTGTGAGTCTTCCCGGATATAAATCCATATTTTTAGGGCATGAGCATGATTGCGATGATAACAGCTGTGGCCGGGTTCAATCTGAGACTTTTCCCGAAAGACTTATCCACGAATTGAATTTGGATAAACTACAAGTGGCCGGATTTGCATCCTGGGGAAAAATTGACCAAGCACTGGAACAGAATGTGGGGACAATTTTTATTAATACAAATATAAGTGATGTGGATGATGGCACGGTTGACCCAGTGATGGACAGTCTTAATGTGCTTCAAAAATCAGACCCTCCGCAAGGTTGGGGCGGGGCCAGGAGAGATATATACACGTGGGCCCATAGTATGCATTATTTGAAAAAGCACCGTCCGCGGTTCTTATATATTGGTTTAGATGACAGCGATGAATACGCCCATATGAGACAATATGAAAATTATTTGGCCACACTGCGTCAATATGATCAATGGATTGATCAACTCATGAGATTGCTTAAAACCATGGGTGAATATGGAGAAAATACAACCGTTTTTATTTCCACGGACCATGGACGCGGGAAAAGGAAAATGTGGCATGGCCATGCGGATTTTTCATGGAATTGGAACGTGTATACCGGAAAACATATTTGGTGTGCCATTCTCGGGAATAAAATCCAACCATTGGGTATTGTAAAAAAAGTAAAAGGGAAAAGCCATCAATCGATTCGTCCAACGGTTGAAATTTTATTTGGTTTGAATCCTGAATACCCGGGAAAAGCATTCTTTGAAGCATTGCCCAGTTTAAGGTAATTTAGACAATCTCGATAAAATTTCAATTTCAACTTGAAAGTGATTAAGTATGGGCAATAGCAAATTTCAAATCTGGCATGTAGGGAACTGGTGCATTCACGTTGGGCAAAAATATATTGAAAGTCCTTTTTTATCTCCCAGTAAGGATGTGGAGATCCATAATTATGGTCAGCCTTTTGTAGATGCGGTTAAAACAATTCCCAATTCCATTGTCGAATCTTCTGCTTCCTGGGATTTGTACCACATGTCTCCGGAAGCTTTTGACGAAAAATTAAAGTGGGCAACCCATATTGTTTTCGGAGATGTGGAAACGAAATGCCTCATGCTTCATCCGGATTTCTTCAACCGCGGAAAATGGGGCAACGAACCTATCACTTTTCCAGATCGATTTGATATTTTAAAAAACTGGGTGGAAAAAGGTGGTCATTTCCTGATGCTGGGCGGCTGGTACAGTTTCTCCGGCGAACGGGGAAAGGGCGGCTGGGGACGAAGCCGATTCCATGACGCTCTCCCGGTTGAATGCATGCCCTATGATGATTTGATTGAATCCACCGATGGATATACCCTGCGGACACCAAATCCGAATCACCCTGCCATTAATGGAATCGATTGGAATACGGCACCTCCATTGCTGGGATTCAATGAAACAAAATTAAGGAAAGGGAGCGAAATGATTGTTGAAATTGAAAACCAGGGGAAATGGTTTCCCTTGTGCGCTTCCAAAAAATACGGGCAAGGGCGGTCTTCAGCCTGGATGACCAGCGCAACCCCGCACTGGGGAATCAATTTCATGAAATGGAAACAATACAATCAATTCTGGCGTCAATTATTACTAACAGATTAATTATATGAAATCCATCAAGCATTTATTTTCACTTATACCGTTTTTCATTTCAATATTGATAGCTGGCGAAAAGGTATATATCCCGTATTTTTTTCAGGAGAAACGCACATTTAAATTAGAAGGTCAAATGATTTATACTGTTGCCATAATCAACAATGGGGATGTAATCACTGGAACAGATTATGGTGTAGCTATATATCCTCATATTTCAAAGGATTGGATAACCATTTCCCTGGAAGACAATCCAGTTATATTGGTGGCATCAAATGGACGAAAAATTGCTGCTTTATCCGGTGATATTAAAAATAATCTGATCTCCAATGGGAAAATATATCTAATTCAAAATAATAAAGTTGAAAAAGTGATTTCTTTGCCAAAAGATGTGATAATCCATACCCAAAAGTGTGATATGATCTATGCTGAGCAGATTTATCTAGGCACAGGTGAAGGATTGTATTCTATTCAGACAGGACCTGGGAAAAGCCAGGGTCACCTAGTTTCTTTACAAATTCCTGATGGAAGTATTAATCAACTATTTGCTAGAAATAATAATATACTTTACGCAGCTTCCGATCAGGCTCTGTATAAAAAAACCCGTTTCGGATGGCAGGAAATCCACCCGGAATCTGGAAACAGAAACTGGGCTCTTGACGATTGTCGTAG
>Ga0187827_10000376_pt1 | contig 71503 bp, 70 predicted proteins | sample ETNtaG_39_FD_167969 | JGI IMG/M metagenome (GOLD analysis project Ga0187827, IMG submission 167969) | Marine microbial and viral communities from oxygen minimum zone, Eastern Pacific Ocean - ETNP2014_SV_150_PacBio MetaG (Illumina Assembly) | ecosystem: Environmental > Aquatic > Marine > Hypoxic... | reverse complement strand
TAACAGCAAAAGATGTAATTTTACAGATTATAGGAAAAATTGGAACAGCTGGCGGAACAGGTTATGTGATTGAATATGCTGGCAACTTAATTTCTTCTCTTAGTGTGGAAAATAGAATGACAATTTGCAACATGACTATAGAAGGTGGGGCAAGAGCAGGTTTAATTCAACCCGACCAAAAAGTTTTTGATTATTTAAAAGATAAACCAATGTCACCAAAAAAAGACAACTGGGAAAAAGCCTTGGAGTATTGGGGCAATCTTAAATCTGACGATGGTGCAAATTTTGATAAAGAAATAAATTTAGAAGGAAAAGATATTAAACCAATGGTCACTTGGGGAACTTCTCCTCAAGATGTAGTTACAATTGATGGAAAAGTTCCAAATCCAAAAAATGAAATTGATCCAGATAAAAAAAATTCAATAGAAAGATCGTTAAAATATATGGGTTTAAATTCTGATGTTTTGGTTAAAGATATTAAAATTGATAAGGTTTTTATTGGTAGTTGCACAAATGGCAGAATTGAAGATTTAAGGGAAGCGGCAAAAATATTAAAAGATAAAAAAATTGCAAAACACGTTAATGCAATGGTTGTTCCGGGCTCAGGATTAGTTAAGGAAAAAGCCGAACAAGAAGGTTTAGACAAGATTTTTATAAATTCAGGTTTTGAGTGGAGAGAACCCGGATGTTCTATGTGTTTAGCAATGAATGCAGATAAATTAAAACCAGGTGAAAGATGTGCGTCTACTTCTAATAGAAACTTTGAAGGCAGACAAGGAAGAGGTGGAAGAACACATTTGGTTAGTCCAGGTATGGCGGCAGCTGCTGCAATTTCTGGAAATTTAGATGATGTAAGAAAGTATCAAAATTAATGCAAAAATTTAACAAACTTAAAAGTATCCCTGCTTATTTACCAATCGTAAATATTGATACAGATATGATAATTCCAAAACAGTTTTTAAAGACAATAAAAAGAACCGGTCTTGGAAAAAACTTATTTTTTGAAATGCGATATGATGATCAAGGAAATGAGATAAAAGATTTTATTTTAAACCAGAAACCATTTAACGAATCTAAAATTTTAATTGCAGGAAAGAATTTTGGTTGTGGATCTTCCAGAGAACATGCACCTTGGGCTTTACTTGATTTTGGTATTACATGTGTAATTAGCTCAAGTTATGCAGACATTTTTTATAATAATTGTTTTAAAAATGGAATATTGCCAATCAAAATTGACGAAGAAAAAATAAAGCAAATTTCTGAGTATTCTTTAAGAAAAGAAGAAATAAAAGTAGATTTAAATGAGCAAAAAATTATTTTTGGAAATAATGAAATTAAATTTGATTTAGATCCATTTAAAAAAAAGTGTTTAATTGAAGGATTAGATGATATTGCTTTGTCTTTAGAAAAATCTGAAAAAATTGTATCATTTGAAAAAAAATTAAAAATATTAAAACCATGGATATTTAATGATTAAAGTTAAAAAAAGAAAATTTTTATTATTACCAGGAGATGGAATTGGACCAGAAGTTGTTGGCGAGGTAAAAAAAATTATTCAATGGTTTAATAAAAATAAATCATTAGATTTTGAAATAGACGAGGATCTCGCCGGAGGAGTCTCGTATGATAAACATGGAACTCCTATAACTGATGAAGTTTTTTACAAAGCTTTAGAATGCGAAGCTGTAATTCTTGGAGCAGTAGGAGGTCCTAAGTGGGATGATGTGGAATTTTCAAAAAAACCTGAAAGAGCTTTATTAAAATTAAGAAAAGAGCTTAAACTTTTTGCTAATTTAAGACCAGCAATATGTTTTAAACAATTAGTAGACGCTTCAACTCTTAAACCTGAAATTGTTTCTGGACTAGATATTATGATAGTTAGAGAACTTACAGGTGGAATTTATTTTGGCGAACCAAGAGGAATTAAACCAATTGATAATGGTGAGCGAAAAGGAATTAACACTCACACTTATACGACAAGTGAAATTCAAAGAGTTGCAAGAGTTGCTTTTGATTTAGCTAAAAAAAGACAAAATAAAGTTACATCATGCGAAAAATCAAATGTAATGGAAGCTGGCTTGCTTTGGAAAGAAGAGGTTCAAGAATTACATGATAAAGAATTTAAAGATGTAGAATTAAGTCATATGCTTGCAGATAACTGTGCTATGCAATTACTTAGAAATCCAAAACAGTTTGATGTGATAGTTACTGATAATTTATTTGGAGATATGCTATCTGATCAAGCATCAATGTTAACCGGTTCTTTAGGATTATTACCTTCTGCATCTTTAGGAGCAAAAAATAAAGATGGTAAAATGAGAGCAATGTATGAACCGATACACGGTTCAGCGCCCGATATAGCTGGAAAAGGAAAAGCTAATCCAATTGCAACAATATTAAGTTTTGCAATGGCTTTAAGATATTCTCTTGACTTAGATAAAGAAGCAGATGCTTTAGAAAAAGCAGTTCAAACTGTTTTAGATGAAGGACTTAGAACTAATGATATTTTATCTAAAGGAATGAAGGAGGTGTCTACATCTGAAATGGGCGATGCTATAATTTCAAAATTGCAATAATTAATCAATTATTCTAAGCTTATAAAATGCCAATTTATACTGCCCCAGTAGAAGATATGATGTTTCTTTTCGATAAGTTGAGAAATAATAAAAATTATAACGAAATTGAAAAATATAAAGAAATTAATTCTGAATTAGTCAAAAATATACTAGATGAAGCCGCTAAAATTAATCAAAATATAATTTTACCTTTGGCTAAATCTGGAGATGAAAATCCAACTGTTCTAGAAAATGGAGTTGTTAGAACTCCTCCTGGTTATAAAGAAGCTTATGCTAAATATATAGAGGATGGATGGACATCTCTTTCTTGTGACCCTGAGTATGGTGGTCAAGGTATGCCTAAAACTGTGAGTGGCTTTTTTGATGAAATGTTGTCATCGGCAAGTCTTTCATTCAAACTGTATAGCGAATTAAGTATAGGTGCATATAATTGTATTCATCATCACGCAAAAGAAGAAATAAAAAATAAATATTTGCCCAAAATGGTTGAAGGTAAGTGGAGTGGAACTATGTGCTTAACAGAGCCAGTTTGTGGAACAGATTTAGGATTATTAAAAACAAAAGCAGTAGAACAATCTGATGGAACTTTCAAAATAAGTGGGCAGAAAATATTTATTACTTCTGGAGATCATGACTTAACAGAAAATATTATTCATTTAGTTATAGCAAGAACAACAGACTCTCCCAAAGGAACAAAAGGTATAAGTTTATTTTTAGTTCCTAAATTTAAGGTTAATGAAGATGGATCTTTAGGATCTAAAAATGGAATTTCTACAGGATCTGTAGAAAGTAAAATGGGCGTTAAGGGTTCTGCAACATGTGTATTAAATTTTGATGATGCAGTTGGTTATATGATTGGACCCAAGAACAAAGGGCTTAATGCCATGTTTACAATGATGAATCTAGAAAGAATTGTTGTTGGAATACAGGGATTAGGAATTTCTGAAATTGCTTACCAAAATTCAGTAAGTTATGCGAAAGAAAGAAAACAAGGAAAAACAAATAACAGCAAATCTACTAATGGTGTAGATCATATAATTGAACATGCAGATATTAGAAAATCTTTACTAAATATGAAATCTATTATTGAAGGTGAAAGAGCATTGTGTTTTTGGCTGTCCCAACAAACAGAGGTTAGCTTAAATCATAAAGATGAAAAAGCCAGACAAGAAGCATCAGACTTTGTTTCTTTAATGACTCCAGTCGTTAAAACAATGTTTACAGATATGGGAATGGAAATAACAAGTGATGCAATGCAAGTTCATGGAGGTTATGGATACACAAAAGATCAAGGAATTGAACAATTTTATAGAGATAATAGGATTACCCCAATTTATGAAGGAACAAATTCTATTCAAGCTGTTGATTTGGTATTTAGAAAGTTAGTCAATAAAAATGGCGATATAATTAATAGATATTTAGATATGATTAAAAATGACGTCAGCATTACGGATGAGAAGATTAAACCTTTTGTTGAAGATTTTAATACTCATATTAAAATTTTATCTAATTTTACTTCTTGGATTAAAGAAAAAATACAAAACTCAAAAGATGACGCCAGCGCAGCTTGTAATGATTACTTAAAAGCATTGGGTTTTGTTTCCATAGCTCACGCGTGGATTAAAGTTTTAGAAGTAAGCTTTAAAGATTATGATAACAATAAGAATTTTTATGAAGACAAAATCCAAACTGCAAAGTTTTATTTTAAAAGAGTATTACCAAGAGTAGAAAATCATTTCAAAACTGCTACGAGTGGAAGTGACTATATAATGAATTTTAACTTTAAATAATATGAGTCATTACGAAAAAAATCTTAACAAAAACGATGCAAATTTTGTTCCATTAACGCCGCTAAGTTTTTTGGAAAGAGCAAAAGATATTTACCCAAATTATGAAGCTTTAATTTATGAAAATAGAAGTTACACTTGGAGTGAAGTATATAAAAGATGTACAAAGTTTGCTAGTGCTCTAGAAAAAATTGGTATTGTCGAAGGGGATACAGTTTCTGTAATGGCATTCAATACTCCTGAAATTTTTGAAGCTCATTATTCCGTTCCAATGGTAGGAGCAGTTTTAAATACAATTAATAGCAGAGCAGACTCTAAAACAGTTGCATATATTCTAGAGCATAGTGAGGCAAAAGTTTTAATTGTAGATAGACAACTTCATTCAGTTGTTGAAAAGGCGTTAAGTCAAATTAAATCAAAGCCAATAGTAATAGATATTCAGGATAGTTTTGAAGACCAATCTTTATTAAAAAAAATTGGAGATAAAGAATATGAAGAATTTTTAAATACGGGAGATGATAATTATATTTGGAAAAGACCAAAAGATGAATGGCAAGCAATTTCTTTAAGTTATACTTCTGGAACAACCGGAAATCCTAAAGGCGTTGTTTATCATCATAGAGGTTCATACTTGATGTCCACTGGCAGTGCAGTTGCATGGAATATGCCAAACAGATTAAACTTTTTAACCGTTGTACCGATGTTTCATTGTAATGGTTGGGGTTATCCATGGACAATTCCAATGTTAAATGGAAAAACAATATGCCTAAGAACCATAGATATAAAAAAAATATTTAAACTAATTGAAAAACACAAAATTACTCACTTTGGTGGAGCTCCAATTGTTTTAAATATGATAACAGGAGCTGCTGAATCAGATAGAAAAAAATTAAATCATAAAGTTCATGTTTTAACAGCGGGCGCACCTCCTCCAAGTATAATATTCAAAAAAATGGAGGCCCTAGGTTTTGAAGTAATGCATGTTTATGGACTTACAGAAACTTACGGACATATTTTGCAATGCGCATGGAATGATGAATGGAATTCTTATGATGAAGATAAAAAAAATGAAATAAAAGCGAGACAAGGAGTAAGGTATCCAAATACAGAAGATGCTATGGTTATGGATCCAAAAATAATGAAACCTGTTCCAAGAGATGGAAAAACAATTGGAGAAATCATGATAAGGGGCAATATTGTAATGAAGGGCTATTTTAAAGATAAAGAAGCAACAGAAAAAGCAATGTCACATGGGTGGTTTCATTCTGGTGATTTAGCGGTCACTAATCCCGACGGTTACATAAAAATAAAGGATCGATCTAAAGACATAATAATATCTGGTGGAGAAAATATTTCTTCGATTGAAATTGAAAATACTCTAGCTAAACATCCAAGCGTTTCTATCGCTGCAGTTGTTGCAAAACCAGATGAGAAATGGGGAGAGGTTCCTTGTGCATTTATTGAAAAAGTTAAAGATAAAAATACTACTGAAAAAGAATTAATAGATTTTTGTAAAGAAACTCTAGCAGGTTTTAAAGTACCTAAAAAAATTGAGTTTTGTGAACTTCCAAAAACATCAACAGGAAAAATACAGAAGTTTGAATTAAGAAAAAAGGCGAAGGAGCAAACCTGAATTTAGACGTTAACGAAAAAAATGTGTTCGTTTCGACGGGAGGCTTTGATTTTGATAAAAATAAGCCATCAATTTTGTTAATGCATGGTAGTGGACTAACACATATTGTTTGGTCGCTTCATGAGCAATTTTATGCTTCTCAAGGTTTTAATATTTTATCTGTTGATCTTCCCGGACATGGTAATTCTGAAGGACCACCATTAAAATCAATAGAAGAGATTTCAGATTGGGTAAAGTCATTAATGAAAAAAATGAGTATTCCCAAAATTACAATTGTGGGACATTCACAAGGGTGTTTGGTGGGTATTGATTTTGCTTCAAGGCACTCAAGCTTAATAAGCAATTTAGTTTTAGTGGCTGGCTCGTACAAGATGCCTGTGAATCAAGATCTAATTGATTTAGCCGAAGCAGGAGATGAGAAAGCAGTTTTGCTTATGATGAAATGGGGTTACGAAGGGTCTAAAGCTTTTATTGGAGGCAATCCTGTAAAAAAAATTATTAATTCATCTAGAGATATAAGAGAAATTTTAGCTGTAGACTTAAATGCTTGCAACAATTACAGAACTGGAAAAGAATCTTTAGAAAAAATTAATTGTTCAACATTATGCATATTTGGAGATTTAGATAAAATGGTGCCAATAAAAGTTGGAAATAAAATGGCTGAATTAATTAAGAATTCAGAAACCAAAGTAATATCAAATTGTGGACATATGATTATTTTTGAAAAAGCGTTTGAGATGAGAAAGCTAGTAAAAGAATTTATTTTAGGAATTAGAAAATGAGAAAATTTGATATAGCAAAATCAAAACGTTTAAGAAGCACCCCATATACTTCTAGAATAGAAAATCAAGGTGTCACTGCTTATTCAGTATTCAATCATATGCTTTTACCTGCTGCATTTGGATCTATAAAAGATTCTTATAACCATTTAAAAGAACATGTTCAAGTTTGGGATGTCGCTGGAGAAAGACAAGTTGAAATTTCTGGAAAAGATTCTGCAAAATTAGTTCAATTAATGACCTGTAGAGATCTTTCAAAATCTAAAGTAGGAAGATGTTATTATTGTCCAATTATAGACGACAAAGCAGGTTTAATAAACGATCCAGTAATTTTAAAACTTGGTGAAGAAAGATGGTGGATTTCTATAGCAGATTCAGATGTTATTTTATTTGCAAAAGGTTTAGCAATTGGAAAAAAACTTGATGTTAATATATTTGAACCAAATGTTGATATATTAGCAGTGCAAGGTCCAAAATCTTTTAAACTTATGGAAAAAATATTTGGAACAAAAATTACAGAAATGAAATTTTTTGGTTTTGATTATTTTGAATATGCTGGAGCAAAACATTTAATTGCAAGATCAGGTTGGTCGAAACAAGGAGGTTATGAAATTTATGTTCAAAATACAAAATCCGGCTTATCTTTATATGACAAATTGTTTGAAGTTGGAAAAGAATTTGATGTTAAACCAGGATGTCCAAATTTAATTGAGAGAATTGAAAGTGCTTTGCTATCATATGGCAATGATATGGATAATGATGATAATCCATTTGAGTGTGGATTGGATAAATATGTTAATTTGGATTCAGAAGTCAATTTTCTTGGAAAAGAAAAATTAAAAGAAGTTAGAAAGAAAGGTATTACAAGAAAGTTAATGGGAGTAATAATTGAAGCAAAAGATATAAATGTATCAAAATCAATTAGTCTTACTAATGACGAAAATTCAAAAATAGGAGAACTAAGATCAGGAATTTATTCACCACATTTTAAAAAAGTAATAGGAATTGCAATGCTGGATAAGCCTTATTGTGAAGTTTCCCAAAAAATTAAAATATCAATAAATAGTGATATTTTTGAGGGAAAAGTTTGCGATTTACCTTTCATTTAGTATAAGTAAATCATCATGAATATAGCAATAGTAGGGGCAACAGGTAATGTTGGAAGAAAAATAATAGAAGTTTTGGAAAATAAGAATTTTTCAATTTCAGAATTATTTTTAATTGCTTCAGCCAAAAGTGCTGGAAAAAAAATTACTTTTAAAGGTAAAGAACATTCTGTTATTGACCTAGAAAAATTTGATTTTTCGAAAGTAAAGATTGCTTTTTTTGCTGCAGGTAGTGCTATAGCAGAAAAATGGGCTCATATAGCAGCAGAAAAAACAATAGTAATAGATAATTCTAAATTTTTTAGAAAAGACCCTGATATTCCTTTAATAGTACCTGAGGTGAATTCAAAAGAGCTAGTTCATTTAAAAAATAAAAATATAATTGCAAATGCAAATTGTTCAGTGATACCGCTTGTTGTCGCTTTGAAACCTTTGCATGATTTATACATTGTTAAAAGAATTGTTGCATCGACTTACCAGTCTGTTTCTGGTGCAGGCAAAGCTCCAATGGATGAACTATTGTCACAGACAAAAGAGTATTTTGAAAATAAAAATTTAAAATCAAAATATTTTACAAAACAAATAGCATTTAATGTTATTCCGCACATAGATAGTTTTTTAGAAAATGGTTATACTAAGGAAGAACAAAAAACTACGGATGAAGTTAAAAAAATTTTAGATAAAAAAATAAAAATTACATCAACTTGTGTCAGAATACCTGTTCTCGTATCACATTCTATAAGTGCAAATGTAGAGTTCGATAAAAAATGTAATTTGGAAGAAATAAAAAATGTATTATCTACATCTCCAGGATGCAAGGTTGTTGATGAACAAAAGGATGGTGGATATATCACCCCTGTTGAAGCAGAAAATAAATATGAAACATTTATTTCAAGAATAAGACAAGACGATTCTCAACCTAACACCATAAATATGTGGATTGTATCGGACAATTTACTTAAAGGCGCGGCATTAAATGCTGTTGAAATTGCAGAAAGTTTAATTAAAAAAAATTTACATGAACGATAAAAATCCTTTATCACCACACATTCAAATTTATAATTGGCATATATCATCTTTAATTTCAATTTCTCACAGAATAACAGGGATTATAAATATAATTATTATAACTCTAATCTGTTTTTGGGTAGCACTTTTACTTTTAGGAAACACAAATTATGAATTAATACAGAAGTTTTTTGAAACTTATATTGGTAAATTTGTAATTGCAGGTACAGTTTGGTCTTTTTCTTTTCAAATTCTGAGTGAAATTAGGCACATATTTTGGGATTTAGGCTTTGGATTTGAATTAAAAACTTCAAATATAACTGGCTTGTTAGTTATTTTTGGATCATTAGTTTTAACAATTGTAATTTTAGGAAAAAATTTAGTTTTATGATTAATGCAACTAAAAAATGGATATTTTTAAAAATAAGTTCAGCCATACTAGTTCCGTTAATGGTGTGGTTTTTATTTAATTTAGTTTCGTTCTACGACAAAGCTTATGAAGAAGTTTTTTTATTTTTTACTAGCCAACCAACAAAATTTTTATTTTCATTATTTATTATTTTTGCTTATTTTTATTCCGCACTAAGCATTAGTGAAGTTTTTGAAGATTATATTGAGAATGAAAAATTAAAAAATGTCACAAACAAATTACTATATTTATTTGCTATAATAATCCCAATATCAACATTACTTTTATTATATAAATTAAGCCTATGAGCTCACACAAAATTATAGAACATGAATACGACGTAGTTGTTCTTGGAGCTGGAGGAGCAGGCTTAAGAGCTGCAGTTGGTCTTAGTGAGGCTGGATTAAAAACAGCATGTATTTCAAAGGTTTTTCCTACTCGAAGCCATACTTCGGCGGCTCAAGGAGGTATTTCTGCAGCTCTTGGAAACATGGGAGAAGATGATTGGCGTTGGCATATGTACGATACTGTTAAAGGATCAGATTGGCTAGGAGATCAAGACTGTATAGAATATTTATGCAAAGAAGCTCCAAGAGCTGTTTTAGAACTAGAAAGATATGGAGTTCCATTTAGTCGTACAGAAGATGGAAAAATTTATCAAAGACCTTTTGGTGGAATGACCAAAAATTATGGCAATGAAACTGTTCAAAGAACTTGCGCAGCAGCAGACAGAACAGGTCATGCTATATTACACACCATGTATGGTCAGGCACTTAAACATAATACAAAATTTTTTATTGAATATTTTGCATTAGATTTATTAATGAAAAATGGAGAGTGCAAAGGTTTAATAGCTTGGAATTTAAATGATGGGACTATTCATAGGTTTAGATCTCATATAACAATAATAGCTACAGGCGGATATGGAAAAACATATTATTCATCAACATCAGCTCACACTTGTACAGGTGATGGAAATGCTATGGTTTTAAGAGCTGGATTACCTCTACAAGATATGGAATTTGTTCAATTTCACCCAACAGGAATTTATGGTCATGGAACTTTAATATCCGAAGGTGTTAGGGGCGAAGGAGGTTATTTATTAAATTCTAAAGGAGAAAGATTTATGGAGCGATATGCTCCAAAAGCTAAAGATCTTGCATCTAGAGATGTAGTAAGTAGATCAATAGCTATAGAAATTAATGAAGGAAGAGGCGTTGGAAAAGAAAAAGATCACGTTCATCTTCATTTAAATCATTTAGATCCAAAAGTAATTGAGAAAAGACTTCCAGGAATTTCAGAGTCTTCAAGATTATTTGCAGATGTTGATGTAACTAAAGAACCAATACCAGTAGTTCCTACAGTTCATTATAATATGGGAGGTATTCCAACTAATTATAAAGCTGAAGTTATAACTGTGGATGGATCTGAGAAAACTGTCCCTGGACTTATGGCAATAGGAGAAGCGGCATGTGTTTCTGTTCATGGAGCTAACAGACTAGGATCAAATTCATTGATTGATCTTGTAGTTTTTGGAAGAGCTGCAGCAAAAAGAGCAGCAGAATTAGTAAAATCTGGAACTCCTCATGAGGAAATTTCTAAAACTGAAACAGACAAATGTTTAGATAGATTTGAAAAATTAAGAAATGGCAATGGAGCTAACAGAACAGCTGATCTAAGATTAGCCATGCAAAAAACTATGCAGTCAAAATGTGCAGTATTTAGAACTGAAAAAACTTTAAAAGAAGGTGTAGAAGAAATAAGAAAACCATATGAAGGAATGGATTCAATATTGGTAAAAGATAAATCTTTGATTTTTAATACAGATTTAGTTGAAACTCTTGAATTTGATAACTTAATTAGACAGGCTATAGTTACTATAGATTCAGCTTATGAACGCAAAGAAAGTAGAGGAGCTCACGCAAGAGAAGATTATCCGAAAAGAGATGACAATAGTTTTATGAAGCATACATTGTCCTGGTGTAAAGGAAGTGAAACAAAAATTTCCTACAAAGAGGTGCATAAATCAACACTATCAAACGATGTACAATATTTTCCTCCTCAAGAAAGGATTTACTAATGGTGCAAATAAATTTACCTAAAAACTCAAAAGTTGAAAAAGGAAAATACTATAAAGATAAAACTGGATCAAAAAATACTAGAAAAGTTAATATTTATAGATGGGATCCTTCAACTGGTGAAAATCCACGTATAGATACTTATGAAGTTGATATGGATAATTGTCCATCAAAAATATTAGATTTATTAAATAAAATAAAAAATGAGATAGATTCTTCTATAGCCTATAGAAGATCTTGTTCCCACGGTGTATGTGGTTCTTGTGCCATGAATATGGATGGAAAAAATGGATTAGCTTGCACTAAACCTCATAAAGAAATAAAAGGAGATATTAATATTTATCCTCTACCTCATTTGAAAGTTGAAAAAGATTTAATTGGAGATTTAAACAACTTATACAAACAGTATGAGTCAGTTGAACCATGGTTAAAAATTTCTAAAAAAGATGAAGATAAGGAAAATTTACAGTCTATAGAAGATAGATCTAAATTAGATGGTCTTTATGAATGTGTAATGTGTGCATGCTGCTCAACTTCTTGTCCAAGTTATTGGTGGAATGGAGATAAATATTTAGGACCAGCAGTTTTATTGCAAGCATATAGATGGATAATTGATAGTAGAGACGAAGATAGAAAAGAAAGGTTAAAGAAGGTTGCGGACGAGCTAAAACTTTATAGATGTCATACCATTATGAATTGTACTAATGCATGTCCAAAAGGCTTAAATCCTGCAAAAGCAATTGCATCTATAAAAAAAATGCTTGCAACAAGTTAATTACTTAATTAAATAATTTTGAACATGAATTTAATTCAACATTTTGTAAATGGAAAAATAATTCCAGGAAAATCAGATAGAAAAGGAAAAGTATTTAATCCGGCAATTGGAGAACAAAAATCTGAAGTAATATTAGGTTTAAAATCGGATTTAGATGATGCAGTAGATGTTGCAAAAAAAGCTTTTGAGACTTGGTCGTTAAAACCTCCAATTCAAAGAGCAAGAATTATGTTCAAATTTAAAGAATTGATTGAAAAAAATTCTGACGAATTAACTAAAATGATAGTTTCTGAACATGGTAAAGTTTATGAGGATGCAAAGGGTTCATTAATAAGAGGCTTAGAAGTAGTAGAGTTTACCTGTGGAATTCCCCAAGTTTTAAAAGGAGAATTTACAGAAAATGTTGGAACCGATATTGATAGTTGGTCAATAAGACAACCACTTGGTGTTTGTGCGGGTATAACGCCATTTAATTTTCCAGCTATGGTTCCAATGTGGATGTTTCCCATGGCTATTGCCTGCGGAAATACTTTTGTATTAAAACCATCAGAGAAAGATCCATCTATTTCAATTAAATTAGCTGAGTTGTTTAAGGAGGCAGGATTACCAGATGGAGTATTTAATGTAATTAATGGTGACAAGGAAGTAGTTGATGCAATTTTAACTAACAAGGATATTAAAGCTCTAAGCTTTGTTGGATCAACTCCAATTGCAAAATATATTTATGAGAACGCAGCAAAAAATGAAAAAAGAGTTCAAGCTTTAGGGGGAGCAAAAAATCATTGTGTTGTGATGCCTGATTGTGATTTAGATCAGGCTGTTAATGGTTTAATGGGAGCAGCTTATGGATCTGCTGGTGAAAGGTGTATGGCACAGTCAGTTGCGGTCGCAGTTGGTAATATAGGAGACAATTTAGTAAACGAATTATCAAAAAAAGTTGAAGCATTAAAAATTGGCCCAGGTATGGATAAAAAATCTGAAATGGGACCATTAGTTACAAAAGAGCATTTAGAAAAAGTAAAAGACTATGTTGATCTAGGGGTAAAAGAAGGAGCAAAATTAGTAGTTGATGGAAGAAACTTAAAATTACAAGGTTATGAAAATGGTTATTATATAGGTGGATGCTTATTTGATCATGTTAAAAAAGATATGAGAATTTACAAAGAAGAAATTTTTGGCCCAGTACTTTCTGTGGTTAGGGTAAAAGATTTTAATGAAGCTACAAAACTAATTAATGACCATGAATTTGGCAATGGAACAAGCATTTATACTAGAGATGGAGACGTTGGTAGAACATTTGCTAGCAATATTAAAATTGGGATGGTTGGTATAAATATACCTATACCCGTACCAGTAGCCTTTCATAGTTTTGGTGGATGGAAACGATCTTTATTTGGAGATCAGCACATGCATGGTATAGAAGGTGTAAGATTTTATACAAAACTTAAAACAATAACTTCAAGATGGCCATCTGGAATAAGATCAGATCCTGAATTTGTTATGCCAACAATGAAATAAAAAAAATGTCAAAAAAAATATCATTAATTGGTGCTGGTCAAATCGGCGGAACATTAGCACACTTAATTGGCTTGAAAGAACTAGTAAATGAAGTTGTTTTATTTGATGTTGCAAGCGGTATTGCTAAAGGAAAAGCTTTAGATATAGCTCAATCCTCATCAGTTGATGGTTTTAATGTTAAGCTATCTGGAACAGACAACTATGAAGACATTAAAGACTCTGATGTAATTATTATAACCGCAGGTGTTCCAAGAAAACCCGGTATGAGTAGAGATGATTTATTAGGAATAAATTTAAAAATTATTAAACAAGTAGCAGAAGGTATAAAAAAAAATGCACCTAATGCATTTGTAATATGCATTACTAATCCATTGGACGTTATGGTGATGGCGTTTCAAAAATACTCAGGACTTCCAGTAAATAAAGTTGTTGGAATGGCAGGAATATTAGATAGTTCAAGATTTAAATTATTTTTATCACTTGAACTTAACGTTCCTGTAAAAGAAATAGAAGCAATGGTTATGGGTGGTCACGGAGATACCATGGTTCCATTACCAAGATTTACAAAAGTTTCAGGTAAGCCATTATTAGATTTAGTTAAAGAGGGGAAGCTATCATCAGAAAGATTGGAAGAAATTAATCAAAGAACCAGAGATGGTGGCGCTGAAATTGTTAAATACTTAGAAAAAGGTTCTGCATTTTACGCGCCAGCAGCATCAGGAGTTCAAATGGCCGAAGCATATTTAAAAGATGAAAAAAAATTACTTCCTTGCGCTGTTCATCTTAACGGAGAATACGGGGTCAAAAATATTTTTGCAGGAGTTCCAGTAATAATTGGAAAGAATGGCGTAGAAAAGATAGAAGAAATAAGCTTAGATGAAAAAGAAAAAAATCAATTTATGCATTCAATAGATGCAGTTAAAAAATTATGGGATGCTGCTTCAGTAATTGATAAAGATCTTTCTAAATAATAATGAATATTCACGAGCACCAAGCTAAACAAATTTTAAAAAAATATGGTGCAGTTGTACCAGATGGTGTTTTCTCACATTCCGTTGAAGAATTGGTAGAAAAGGCAAAGTCATTAAAAACAGAAAAATTAGTTTTAAAAGCACAGATTCATGCTGGCGGGAGAGGAAAGGCAGGAGGAATAAAAATTGTAAATACTATAGAAGAGCTGAGCTCAGCAGCCAAAGAAATACTAGGAAAAAATTTGATAACTCATCAAACAGGACCTCAGGGAAGAGAGGTTAAAAGGCTTTATGTTGAGACATCTTCAAAAATTGATAAAGAATTTTATCTTTCATGTTTAGTTGATAGAGCAAGTTCTAAGATTGCATTTATTTCAAGCGATCAAGGCGGAATGGACATTGAAGAAGTTGCAAAAAATAATCCAAAAAAAATTATAACTACAAATGTTAATTTAGAAGAAAAAATATCAGATGTAGATTGTGAGAAAATTGTAGAAATATTTAATTTAGATTTAGATGTAAAAAAACAGGCAATAAATTTAATTAAATCAATATACAAAATGTTTATTGATATAGATGCTAATCTTGTTGAAATAAATCCATTAATTTTAACAAAAGAAAATAAAATTATTTGTTTGGATGCAAAAATGAGTTTTGACGATAATGCATTGTTTAGACATCCAGAAATTTTAAATTTAAGAGATTTTAATGAGGAAGAAGAAATAGAGATAGAAGCAAGCAAGCATGGTTTATCTTATATAAAATTAGAAGGCAGTATTGGATGTATGGTTAATGGTGCCGGTTTAGCGATGGCAACAATGGATATAATTAAGTTGCATGGAGAAGAGCCAGCAAATTTTTTAGATGTCGGCGGAGGAGCTTCAAAAGAAAAAGTTTCAGCAGCATTTAAAATAATTTTATCAGACAAAAATGTAAAAGGAATTTTGATAAATATTTTTGGAGGTATAATGAGATGTGATGTTCTTGCACAAGGAGTTGTAGATGCTGCTAAAGAAATTAAAATTGAAGTTCCCTTAGTTGTTAGATTGGCAGGAACTAAATTTGAAGAAGGGAAAAAAATATTGGATAATTCAGGTTTAAAAATTATATCTGCTTCAGATTTATCTGATGCCGCAAAAAAAGTTGTTCAAGCAATAAAATAATATGTCAATTTTAGTTAACAAAAATACTAGAGTAATATGTCAAGGTTTTACAGGAAACCATGGCACATTTCATTCTGAACAGGCAATTAAATATGGAACTAATTTAGTTGGAGGAGTAACTCCAAAAAAAGGTGGGCAAACACATCTTTCAAAGCCAGTTTTTAATTCTGTTAAAGAAGCAAAAGAAAAAACAGATGCAAATGCTTCTATGATTTATGTTCCTGCTAAATTTGCTGCTTCTGCCATTATAGAAGCTATTGAAGCTTCTATCGAACTAATTGCATGTATAACTGAAGGAATACCAGTTTTAGATATGTTAAGAGTTAAGAAAAAATTAGCAAACTCTAATTCAAGATTAATTGGCCCAAACTGCCCAGGAATTATTACTCCAGAAGAATGTAAAATTGGAATAATGCCCGGAAATATTCATAAAAAAGGGTCTGTTGGAATTGTATCTAGGTCTGGAACTTTAACTTATGAAGCTGTAGCACAAACTACTAATAATGGATTGGGCCAGACAACTTGTATTGGGATTGGTGGAGACCCAATTAATGGAACAAATTTTATAGATTGTTTAGATTTATTTTTAAATGATGAAGAAACAAAATCTATACTAATGATAGGCGAAATAGGCGGAACAGCTGAAGAAGAAGCAGCAGAATTTTTCAAAAATCATAAAATAAAAAAACCTATGGTCGGTTTTATAGCTGGAATTACCGCTCCGCCAGGAAGAAGAATGGGTCATGCGGGAGCAATAATTTCTGGAGGGAAAGGTGGAGCTGAAGATAAAATAAAAAAAATGGAAGATTGTGGAATAACGATTGCAAAATCCCCTGCAGAAATTGGAAAAACTCTATTAAACAAATTGTCTAATTGAAAAATATTCTTTAAGTATTATATTAAAATAATAGATGTCATCATCAAAAAACTTAGAGTATCAACGAACCTCATTTCTGTCTAAAAGCAATAACGCTTTCATTGAAGAGATGTATCTAAAATTTATCAATAAAGATTCTGATTTACCTGAAAGTTGGAAAAAATATTTTTTAGAAATTGGAGAAGAATTAGATGTTGTTGCAAAAGAAATTAATGGACCATCTTGGAATCCTATAAAGAAAAAAATTGATATAAATGAAATTCAAAATAATTTTGAGAAAGAACAGAAAAGAATATCAAAAGAAAATATTGAAAATAGAATTTCCGAAAAAGAATTATCACATGTAAATGGCGAATCAATTAAAGCTGTATCATTAATTCGATCATATAGGCAAAGAGGACACTTAATTGCAGATCTTGATCCACTAGAAATGAGAGAAAGTGAATTTTTGGATGAATTGCATCCAGAAAGTTATGGTTTTAAAAAAGATGAATACGATAAAAAAATTTATTTAGATGGAGTAATAAATAGACAATATTCAAACATAAAAGAAATTTTAGCTTTTTTAAAAAAAACTTACTGTGGAAAAATTGGATATGAGTATATGCATATTTCAAATCCTACAGAGAGAAAATGGCTTAGGGACAGAATTGAAAAGAATGAAAATGGTATTCAGTTTACCAAGAATGGCAAGGAAGCCATTCTAAACAAACTTATTCAAGCAGAAGGTTTTGAAAAATTTTTAAATACCAAATATGTTGGAACAAAAAGATTTGGTTTAGATGGCTGTGAAAGCTTAATTCCTGCCTTAGAGCAAGTAATAAAAATTGGCGGTCAAAATAAAGTAAAAGAAGTTAAAATTGGAATGTCTCACAGAGGAAGACTTAATGTTTTGGCAAATGTATTACAAAAATCATATAAAAGAATATTTAATGAATTTTCTGAAGAAATAACCGCTTCATCTGATGAAAAAGATAGCTCCGGAGATGTAAAATATCACTTGGGCGCTTCATCTGATAGGGTATTTGATAATAATTCTGTTCATGTCAGCCTTACAGATAATCCATCCCATTTAGAAGCTGTAAACCCTGTTGTTTTAGGACAAACAAGAGCAAAACAATTTTTTCATGGCGACAAAGAAAGAAAAAAAGTAATTCCTATATTAATTCATGGAGATGCAGCATTTGCAGGGCAAGGTATTATTGCTGAGTGCTTTGCAATGTCTGGTCTACCAGGTCATAATACAGGCGGAACTATACATTTTATAATTAATAATCAAATAGGATTTACTACAAGTCCAAGATTTGCACGCTCATCTCCACACCCTTCAGATGTTGCAAAAATGGTAGATTCACCAATTATACATGCCAATGGTGATGATCCAGAATCAGTTGTCTATGCAACAAGAATAGCCGTAGAGTTTAGACTTAAATTTAATAGAGACGTTGTAGTTGATTTAGTTTGTTACAGAAGATTTGGTCACAATGAAGGAGACGAACCTTCATTTACTCAACCTTTAATGTATAAAAAAATTAAATCTCATCAATCTACAGTAAAAGTTTACGGGAATAAATTAATTAATGAAAACACCATTTCTTCTGAGAATTTAAATAATTATATTAAAAAATTTAAAGAACTTCTTGAAGAGCAATATAAAAATGCAAAAAACGATAAGCCTAAAATTGAATGGTTTGAGGGAACATGGTCAAGATATAAACCTAGAAAAGGTAAAGATAAAAGAGGTGTTACTGGTTTTTCAACTAACAAACTTTTAGAAATTTCAGATAAAATACATTCACTTTCATCTGAGCTAAATATACACAAAACTATAGTAAAGATTTTTGAAGCTAGAAAAGATTCTGTACTTAAAGGCAATGGAATAGATTGGTCTACAGCCGAAGCTCTTGCATTTGGTTCATTGTTGGAAGAAGGGTATCCTGTAAGATTTGTTGGACAGGATTCTGGAAGAGGAACTTTTAGTCAGAGACATTCAGTGCTAAGAAATCAAATAGATAATTCAAGATATATTCCATTAAACAATATATCAATAAAACAAAAAAAATTTGAAATAGTTGATAGTTTTTTATCAGAGCTAGCAGTTTTAGGTTTTGAATATGGTTATAGTTTAGTTGAGCCCAACACATTAACAATTTGGGAAGCTCAATTTGGTGATTTTGCAAATGGAGCTCAAGTAATAATTGACCAATTTATTTCTTCAGGAGAAAGAAAATGGTTAAGAGCTTCTGGTTTAGTATTATTATTACCACATGGTTATGAAGGTCAAGGTCCAGAACATTCTTCCGCAAGGTTAGAAAGATTTTTACAATTATGTTCAAATGACAATATGCAAGTTATGAATTGTACCACTCCGGCAAACTATTTTCATGCTTTAAGAAGACAAGTCGTTAGAGATTTTAGAAAGCCTTTAATTATGATGGCGCCAAAGTCTTTACTGAGAAATAAATATTGTGTTTCAAATATTGAGGATTTTAGTAAAACTAATTCTTTCCATAGAGTTTTGTGGGATCATGCAATAGATCCAAAAATTAAAGGTCTTATTAAATTAAAAAAAAGCAACGAAATAAAAAAAGTAATACTATGTTCAGGAAAAATTTATTTTGACTTGTTGGCAGCAAGAGAAAAATTAAAAAAAGATAATGTTATTTTATTTAGAATTGAACAGCTTTATCCTTTTCCGGTAAAAAGTCTTGTAAAAGAAATAAAACCTTTTGCAAAAAAAGCTAAATTCTACTGGTGTCAGGAAGAACCAAAAAATATGGGTGCATGGTTCTCAGTGAGAGATTATATACAATGGACATTAGATTATATAAAAGCTAATAATAGAGAGATTTCTTATATTGGAAGAAGTCCTGATGCAACGCCAGCTACAGGTTATGCGAAAAGACATTTAGCTCAACAAAAAGAAATAACTGATATAGTTTTTAATTAAAAATGGCAGAAAAAATTTTAGTACCTGTACTTGGAGAGAGTATTGCAGAAGCAACCATTACTAAATGGTTGAAAAATAAAGGCGACAATATTAATGCTGATGAGCCTTTAGTAGAATTAGAAACAGATAAAGTTAATCTAGAAGTTCCATCTCCAATTAATGGTACACTTACTGAAATTAATTTTAAAGATGGCGATACGGTAGAAGTTGGTGCTGTTCTAGGAGAAATATCAAGTGGATCTGGAGATCAAAAACAAAAGAATGTTAAAAATAATGAAAAAGTAGAAAAAAAGAAATCCGATAATGTAATTAATTTTGGCAAAGAAAAAAAACAAGAACCGAAAATTTTTGAAGATGAAAAAAAAGAAGAACCATTAGTTTTAACAAAAGAAGAACCATTAGTTTTAACAAAAGAGGTGCCTAGAAAACAAAAAACAGTTAGCAAAAAAGTATTGTCTCCTGCGGTAAGAAAAATTGTAGAAGAAAACAAGATTGATATTAGTTCAATTAAAGGAACAGGAAAGTCTGGTCAAATTTTAAAAGGTGATTTAATTAATTTGATGGGATCAACTCCTCAGCCATCTGAAAGAAAATTAAAATATGGTCAAGAAGAAAGAATTAAAATGAGCAGACTAAGACAAACTATAGCAAAAAGATTAAAAGAAGCTCAAGAAAATGCAGCTATGTTAACTACATTTAATGAAGTTGATATGACAAATATTATTGAAATGAGGAAAAACAACCAGGAGGATTTTCAAAAAAGATTTGGAATAAAACTTGGTTTTATGTCTTTTTTTGTTAAAGCATGTGTACTTGGACTAAAAGCATTTCCAGCAATCAATGCCGAGATAGAAGGTCAAGAAATTATATATAAAAATTATTATAATATAAGTTTTGCTGTTGGAACTGAAAAAGGTTTAGTAGTTCCAGTATTAAGAAGTGCAGATGAAATATCATTTGCAGAAATAGAAAAAAATATAAAAACTATTTCTGAAAAAGCTAGAGATGGAAAACTAACTATTGATGACTTACAAGGTGGAACATTTACAATAAGCAACGGAGGTGTATACGGCTCGATGCTTTCAACACCAATTCTTAATCCGCCACAGTCAGGAGTTCTTGGAATGCACAATATAGTTGAAAGACCAATTGCTATAAATGGAGAAGTTGAAATTAGACCAGTAATGTATTTGGCCCTATCATACGACCACAGAATAATAGACGGGAAAGACTCAGTTTCATTTTTAAAATTATTAAAAGAAAATCTTGAGGATCCAAAGAAATTATTTTTACATCTTTAAATGGCAGAAAAATTTCAAGCAACTGTAATTGGAGGCGGGCCCGGAGGTTATGTTTGTGCAATACGATTAGCTCAATTAGGTATTAAAACTGCATGCATTGAATCTAGAGGAACATTAGGTGGAACCTGTTTAAATATTGGATGTATACCTTCAAAAAGTTTGCTTAATCTTTCGGAAAATTTTCATAAAGCAAAAAATTTCTCAAAAATTGGAATTGAAGTAGGTGAAGTTAAGTTAAATCTTCAAAAAATGATGCAAAATAAGGATAAAGCGGTAACTATTTTAACAAAAGGAGTAGAATTCTTATTCAAAAAAAACAAAATAACTTATTTTAAAGGAACTGGTAAATTAAAATCAAAATCTGAAATAACAATTGTAGACAAAGAAAATAAAGAAACAAATATTCAATCAGACAATATAATTATAAGCACTGGTTCGGAGCCCGCATCTCTTCCAGGAATTAAATTTGATGAAGAAAAAGTAATATCTTCTACTGGAGCGTTATCATTAAAATCTGTTCCAAAAAAAATGGTAGTTGTTGGTGGTGGCTATATTGGTCTAGAAATGGGATCTGTTTGGTCGAGACTAGGATCTGAAGTTCATGTTGTTGAATTTTTAGATCATATTACACCAGGTATGGATAAAGAAATTTCAAATGAATTTATGAAAATTTTAAAAAAACAAGGGTTAAATTTTCATTTACAAACTAAAGTTGAAAAAATATCAAAATCAAAAAATGGAGTTATAATTGAAACTTCAGATAAAGAAGGAAAAAAAATAAAATTTGAAAGTGATGTAGTTTTGATTTCTGTGGGTAGAAAGCCTTATACAAAAAATTTAAATTTAGAAAAAATAGGAATAAAATTAGATGAAAAAAAAAGAATTAAAGTTAATAAAAATTATCAAACAAATATTACAAACATTTATGCTATTGGTGATGTTATTGAAGGTCCAATGCTAGCTCACAAAGCTGAAGAAGAAGGGATAGCTGTTGCAGAATTAATTTCTGGTCAATCTGGGCATGTCAATTATGAAGTTATACCTGGCGTTGTTTATACAACACCAGAAGTTGCATCCGTTGGTAAAACTGAAGAACAACTTAAAGAAAAAAATCAAAAATATAAAATTGGAAAGTTTCCTTTTATGGCTAATTCAAGAGCTAAAGCAATTGATGAACCAGATGGGTTTGTAAAAATTTTAGCCGATGCAACTACAGATAAAGTATTAGGTGTTCATTTGATAGGTCCTCATGCAGGAGAATTAATTGCAGAAATGGCAATAGCAATGGAATTTGGGGCCAGCTCCGAAGATATTGCAAGAACTTGTCATGCTCACCCTACATTTTCTGAAGCTGTGAAAGAAGCAGCTTTATCTGTAGAAAAAAGGCAAATTCACTCGTAGTATATTTTCATATGAAAATATGAAAATTCCAATTTTATTGCCAAATATATTTAATCATCCATTTACTTATAAATCTTCAAATTTAAATCTAGAATTAGGAGATTATGTTGAAGTACCATTTGGAAAAAATAAAAAAATTGGAATTGTTTGGGATGAATTTGAAAAAAATAAAAATAAACAATATTTAATAAAAAATGTAATTAGAAAATTAGAAATTCCATCCCTTAATTTAGAAACAATTAATTTTTTAAAATGGTTTTCAGAATACAATATGGTTCCAATGGGAATGTCATTAAAATTACATTTATTAAGCAATGAAGCTATTGAAATACAAAATAATGAAGAATTACAAAAATATAATACTTACAAAAAGGCTAATGAAATAACACTTTCTAAAGAACAATTAACTTCTGTAAAAGCTATAACAAAAAATGATAATAAATTTAGAGTACATGTAATTCAAGGAACAACAGGATCAGGAAAAACAATTGTATATTTTAATAGCTTAAAAAAAAAAATAAAAGAAGGCTTTCAAGGGTTAATTTTATTACCTGAAATAGGACTAACTGGAGAATTTCAAAAAAAGTTTAAAGAATTCTTTGGTTTTGATGCTGCTATCTGGCATTCATCAGTAACAAAAAAAAACAAAAAAATTATATGGAATGGTATTGCAACAGGAAAAATTAAAGTATTAATAGGAGCAAGATCTTCTTTATTTTTACCTTTTTCAAATCTTGGTATTATTGTTGTAGATGAAGAACACGATCAATCTTATAAACAAGATGAAGGGATAATTTATAATGCTAGAGACATGGCTATCTCGAGAGCATTCTTTGCAAATATACCAATTAATTTAGTAACTGCCGTACCTTCTATAGAAACTTTTGATAATATTAAAAAAGGAAAATATTTACATTCAAGATTATATAAAAGATATTTAGATGCAAATCTTCCAAACCATGAAATTATTAATTTAAATAAAAGTAACTTAAAAAATAATTCATGGATATCTGATAAAACAATTCAAAAAGTAAAAGATCATTTAAATATAAATGACCAAGTACTTTTTTTTGTTAATAGAAGAGGATTTGCTCCATATGTTCTTTGTAAAAAATGTTTAAAAGTTCATACATGTCCAAACTGCTCAATAAATTTAGTTTATCATAAAAAAAAAGAAAATTTAATTTGTCATTACTGTGGCTACACGACAAAATTAAATAGAAAATGCAATGATAATAAAAATTGTGAATATGCATTTAGCGGTCCTGGTGTTGAAAGAATTTATGATGAGGTAAAAAAAATATTTCCAGGAAAAGAAATTACTATTTTTTCAAGCGACACAATGAACAAAAAATCATCTTCAGAAATTTTAGAAAAAATAAAAAATAATAAAATTCAAATTTTAATTGGTACTCAACTTATTTCTAAAGGATTTCACTTTCCAAATTTGAATTGTATAGTTGTTGTAGATATAGACTTAACTTTACATGGGCATGATTTAAGGGCTGCAGAAAAGAATTTACAATTATACCATCAGTTATCAGGAAGAGCGGGCAGAGCTGGAAAGCCAGCAACAGTATATTTTCAAACTTATAATATTAAATCAAACGCAATATCTCAAATCACAAATGTTAATCCTGATATATTTTTAGAAAAAGAATTATTGCTTAGAAAAAGAAATAATTTGCCTCCGTTTGAAAGATTTATATCTATTATATTAAGTGGAAAAAATGAAAAAAAAATTGAGTTATTTGCTCACAAATTGAAAGAAAAATTAGATAATAGTTTAAATGCAAAAATACTTGGACCAGTGGTTGCTCCAATATTTAAAATAAATAAAAATTTTAGATATAGAATCCTGGTCAGGTCAAAAAAAACACAAAAAATACAAAAAACTCTCTCTAATGTTTTAAAAAATTTCAAAAACCAGAAAGAAATAAAACTAGCAGTTGATGTTGACCCAATAAGCTTTAATTAAGGCCCTTAAATTAAGCTTTTTGGCCAATGTGGCGCTTGAAGAGATTAATTTCATATGCTAATTAAATTCAACTTTTATAAAACCTCATAACTAATAAGGATATACATTGAGCGACAAAAATAAATTTTCTGATTCTTCTGCAAAGAGCTATTCCCAAGCGCTTTATGAACTTGCATTCGAAGAAAAAAATTTAAATGATGTTGAAAAAAACGCAATCTCACTTCTTAAGCTTATTTCTCAAAGTGAAGATTTTAATTTACTAATAAAAGACCCAACAAACAAGCAAGAAGATCAGTTAAATGTTATAAATATAATTTTTGAAAAATTTAATTTAAATAATTTATTAAAAAAATTTTTAAATTTTTTGGTAATGAAGAGAAGATTTTTTTATGTTGAAAAAATTTTAAAAGATTTCGTAATGATTTGTTCAAAAAACCGTGGTGAAATTTTTGCAAAATTAATTGTAGCTAAACAACTTAACGAAAATGAAATAAATAAAATAAAAAATGACTTATCGCAAAATTTTGGATCAGATGTTAAATTAAATTATAATTATGATCCAGACTTAATAGGTGGATTAATTATGCAAGTAGAAAGTGTTATGATTGATACATCTATCAAAAATAAATTACAGCAAATCGAAAACAAAATGATAGAGGCATAAATGGAAATAAATCCTTCAGAAGTTACGAAAATATTAAAAGAACAAATTAAAAAATTTGGAGATAAAGCAGAAGTAACTGAAGTTGGTCAGGTCTTATCCGTTGGTGATGGTATAGCTAGAATATATGGCCTAGATAATGTTCAAGCAGGGGAGATGGTTGAATTTTCTGATGGTTCAAAAGGTATGGCTTTAAACTTAGAAAGTGACAATGTTGGTGTTGTAATTTTTGGTGAGGACAGAGCTATAAAAGAAGGTGATACAGTAAAAAGAACAGGAGCAATTGTAGATGCTCCCGTGGGTAAAGAATTATTAGGAAGAGTTGTTGATGGTTTAGGAAACCCAATAGATGGCAAAGGTGCATTAGACAAAGGTATAAAAAGAAGCAGAGTTGAAGTTAAAGCGCCAGGTATAATTCCAAGAAAATCTGTAAGTGAGCCAATGCAATCAGGACTTAAATCAGTTGATAGTTTAGTTCCTATTGGAAGAGGACAAAGAGAATTAATTATAGGCGACAGACAAACAGGAAAAACTGCAGTTGCAATTGATACAATAATTAATCAGAAAAAAATTAATGAATCGAATGATGAAAAAAAAAAATTGTATTGTATTTATGTGGCAATTGGACAAAAAAGATCTACCGTAAGACAAATAGAAAAATCATTAGAAGAAGCTGGAGCCATGGAATATACAACAATAGTTGCGGCAACAGCATCAGATGCAGCACCACTTCAATTTTTAGCCCCTTACACAGGATGCACAATGGGAGAGTATTTTAGAGATAATGGAATGCACGCTTTGATTATTTATGATGATTTATCTAAGCAAGCGGTTGCATATAGGCAAATGTCATTATTGTTAAGAAGGCCCCCTGGAAGGGAAGCATATCCAGGAGATGTTTTTTATTTACACAGCAGGCTACTAGAAAGAGCAGCTAAACTTAGCGATGAACACGGAGGCGGATCTCTAACAGCACTTCCAATTATTGAAACACAAGGTGGTGATGTATCTGCCTTTATTCCAACTAATGTTATTTCAATTACAGACGGACAAATATTTCTTGAAACAAATTTATTTAACCAAGGAATTAGACCAGCAATTAACGTTGGCTTGTCTGTATCCAGAGTTGGTTCCTCGGCTCAAACAAAAGCTATGAAAAAAGTATCTGGCTCAATGAAACTAGAACTAGCACAATACAGGGAAATGGCTGCATTTGCTCAATTTGGATCAGATTTGGATGCTTCAACTCAAAAATTATTAAATAGAGGTTCAAAATTAACTGAACTTTTAAAACAAAAGCAATATTCACCAATGACAGTTGCAGAACAAGTAATTTCAGTTTTTTGTGGTGTTAAAGGTTATTTAGACGATCTAGATCTAAAAGATATTGCTGTATTTGAAACAAAAATTATTGAAAAATGTAAATCTGAAAAACCAGAAATTTTGGAAGCTATTTCAAAATCTGGAAAATTAGAAGAAGATACTGAAAATTTATTAGTGGAAACTATTAAAGAACTAAAACAAAATTTTAACTCCTAAGGAATATGGCTAGTTTAGATGATTTAAAAAAAAGAATTTCTAGTGTTAAGTCTACACAGAAAATTACAAAAGCAATGAAGATGGTTGCGGCAGCAAAATTAAGAAGAGCACAAGAAAATGCTGAAAAAGGAAGACCTTATTCTGAAAAAATGAATAATATTATTCTTAATCTTTCAAGCGGAATATCTGACAAGGAAAATGCACCAAAACTTCTTGCTGGGACCGGAGAAGAGAAAACCCATCTATGTGTTGTCATGACATCAGACAGAGGTCTGTGTGGAGGTTTTAATACAAATATTATTAAAAAAGCAAAAAAATATTTTCAAAAAGTATTAAAAGAAAATAAAATATTAAAAATTATAACTGTTGGATCAAAAGGTTATGATCAATTAAAAAGACAATACAAAGACAACATAATTGAAAAAATTTCATTTAAAGATTCAAAAAATATTAATTATTTTGATGCGGATAAAGTTGGAAAAATTATAATTGATAGATTTGAAAAAACAGAATTTGATGTATGCACAATTTTTTATAACCAATTTAAAAATGTCATTACTCAGATACCACAAGAACAACAAATTATACCTTTAAAATCTAATAAAGAAAATGAAACAAGTTCTGGAGATAATTATGAATTTGAACCAGAAGAAGATGAAATTTTAAGTAATTTATTACCTAAAAATATTTCTACACAGGTTTTTAAAGCAATGTTAGAAAATTCAGCAAGCGAACAAGGTTCAAGGATGAGTGCCATGGACAATGCAACAAGGAATGCAGGTGAAATGGTTGACAAACTTACAATTCAGTATAACAGAAGCCGTCAAGCTGCAATCACTAAAGAACTAATTGAAATAATATCAGGAGCAGAAAGTTTATAATTATGAGAAAAGGAAAAATTACACAAATTATTGGAGCGGTAGTAGATGTTAAATTTGATGGAGAGTTACCTGAAATTTTAACTGCATTAGAATGTAATAATGGAGGCAACAGACTCGTCTTAGAAGTTGCTCAGCATTTAGGTGAGTCAAGCGTACGAACAATTGCTATGGATGCTACTGAAGGATTAAAAAGGGGAGATGAAGTTACAAATACTGCTTCACCAATTAAAGTTCCAGTAGGTCCCGAGACACTAGGAAGAATTGTTAATGTTATAGGTGAACCTATTGACGAAAAAGGTGAAGTTAAAACTAAAGAAAGTTGGCCTATACATAGACCGGCGCCTGAATTTACTGACCAATCAACAGAAACAGAAATTTTAGTAACAGGAATTAAAGTTGTAGACTTGTTAGCGCCTTATGCAAAGGGTGGTAAAATAGGTTTATTTGGCGGTGCAGGAGTTGGAAAAACAGTAATTATCATGGAATTAATTAACAATATTGCAAAAGCACATGGTGGCTTTTCTGTTTTTGCAGGAGTTGGAGAAAGAACTAGAGAAGGAAATGATCTTTATCATGAAATGATAGAATCTGGTGTAATTAAACCTGAAGGGCCTGGATCAAAAGCAGCATTAGTTTATGGACAAATGAATGAGCCTCCTGGAGCAAGATCAAGAGTTGGATTAACTGGATTAACAGTTGCAGAATATTTTAGAGATCAAGAAGGTCAAGATGTATTATTTTTTGTGGATAATATTTTCAGGTTTACTCAAGCAGGTTCCGAGGTATCAGCCTTATTAGGAAGAATTCCTTCAGCTGTAGGATACCAACCTACGCTAGCAACTGATATGGGAAATTTACAAGAAAGAATTACCACAACTAACAAGGGATCTATTACATCGGTACAAGCAATATATGTTCCTGCTGACGACTTAACTGACCCGGCACCAGCAACATCTTTTGCTCACCTAGATGCAACAACAGTATTATCAAGACAAATTGCTGAACTTGGAATTTACCCGGCAGTTGATCCTTTAGATTCAACTTCTAGAATTTTAGATCCTAGAGTTGTTGGCGATGAACATTATAGAGTTGCAAGAGAAGTTCAAAAAATTCTTCAAACATACAAATCTTTACAAGATATCATTGCAATTTTGGGCATGGATGAGTTATCTGAAGAAGATAAATTAACTGTTGCAAGAGCAAGAAAAATTCAAAGATTCTTATCACAGCCATTCTTTGTGGCAGAAGTTTTTACAGGCTCTCCAGGAAAATTAGTTGATTTAGAGTCTACAATTAAAGGATTTGATGCAATTTGTAAGGGTGAATATGATCACTTACCTGAAGCTGCTTTCTACATGGTTGGTACAATTGAAGAAGTAATTGAAAAAGCCGAGAAAATGGCAAAAGATGTTGCCTAATGAGCGAAGAATTTAAAATTGAAATAGTAAATCCTGAAAAATCTTTTTTATCCAAAGAAAATGTAACAGAGGTCGTTGTACCTGCTTTTGAAGGCGAAATGGGAATTTTAAAAGATCATATTTCAATTATTTCTTTTTTAAAGCCAGGAATAATAAAAGTTTATTCTAAATCAGTGGAAAATAAATATTTTGTTGAAGATGGAATAGTGGAGTTTAAAGATAATAGTTTATCAATTCTAACTAGCTCAATTTATAATATGTCTGATTTGGATAGAAATAAAATAGATCAAATACTTAAAGAAGCTGAAAAAGAATCAAGTGGAGATAATATTGATGATCAAAAAAGATATTTAATTGATCAAAAGATTGAAGTTTTAAAGAATCTGGGTTTAAATTAGTTTAATATTTTTGATACTTCTTGCTTAAGGTGTTTGTAGACATCGAGCTTAAAATTTACAGCTATTTTTGTTAAATCTTCTAAATCAATCCACTTCCAATCTAAGAATTCAGGGTTTTTGGTGTTTATATTGATTTCCGATTCATTTCCAATAAATCTCATAACAAACCATTTTTGTGTTTGACCTTTAAATCTACCTTTCCAAATAATTCCTATTAAATGGTTGGGCAATATGTAAGTTAATTTTTTATTAATTTCTTGAATAAGTTCTACACTTGCTATACTGGTTTCTTCTTTTAATTCTCTTAAAGCAGCTTCATAATAATTTTCATCTTCATCAACACCTCCCTGAGGCATTTGCCAAAAATTCTTTGGATTATCAATTCTTTTTGCCACAAAAACTTTGTTTTCATTGTTGAGCAAAACTATTCCTACCCCTTTTCTTAAGGGTAATTTGGAAAAATTTTTTTTCATTTATTTACTAGCCGTTAAGCAATGTAATAGCAAAATTTAGCTGGTTATCAGTTTCTGTGCCAATTCTAAATTCATCTGAACTTTCCTCAATTTCTATATCTGGCGTTATACCAGTCCCAGAAATTGATTTTCCTGAAGGCAAATAATATTTTGAAATTGTCAATCTTATAGCGCCTTTATTTTTTAAAGGCATGATTGATTGAACAGATCCTTTTCCATATGAATTTTTTCCAATTAGAATTGCTCTTTTATGATCCTTGAGAGCACCAGCTACAATTTCTGATGCAGATGCAGATCCATAATTAATTAAAACTACTAAAGTTTCTCCATTAATTATGTCTCCTTTTTTTGCAAAATATTTTCTATTCTCAGAAGATTTTCTACTTTTAGTGGATACAATTTCACCATTATCTAGAAAAAAATCTGATATTCTAACAGCTTGAGATAGTAATCCTCCAGGATTGTTTCTTAAATCAAGTACATATTTGTTAATATTCTTTTTTTTGAATTTTTTGATTTTATCTCTTACTTGTTTTGAACTATTTTCGTTAAATGCTGTAAGTCTTATATAACCAACATTATCATCAATTATTTTTGATTTTACTGATTTTACTTCAATAATTTCCCTTGTGATTTCAAAAACTAATGCTTTTTTTATTCCTTTTCTTCTAATTGTTATTTCTAGTTTTGATCCAACCGGACCTCTCATAAGATCTACTGCTTCCGATAGAGTTTTTCCTTGAACCTGGATTCCGTTTATTTTTACAATATAATCACCAGCTTTTACTCCTTCTCTTTCAGCGGGTGTACCATCCATTGGTGTTATTACTTTTACAACACCAAATTCCATTCCAACCTCTATTCCCAATCCACCAAACTTTCCGCTAGTTTCAGTTTCCATTTCTTTATAAGTTTTTGGAGACATATAAGCCGAATAAGGGTCTAATGATTGTAGAACACCATTAATAGCCGCATCCATTGCATCGCTCTGATCTATTTCTTCAACATATTCTTTATTTATTTTATCTAAGACTTCTCCAAATAAATCAATTTTATCGTAAATATTTTCATTATTTGCTGCAAAACTTATTTTTGAAAAAAAAAATGAAAGTATAATTAAAAAAATAAATATAAATTTTTTTTTCATATAATAATCTTTTCTTTGGGAATTAATTCAGACCATATTTTTTCAATTTCATAAAATTTTCTTTTTTCTGGATTAAATATGTGAACTATTACATCTATGCCGTCAATCAACTTCCAATCATTGCTATCTTTGCCTTCAATTTTACAGTTGGCAATTCCATTATTTTTAAATTTTTCTAAAACTTGTTCTGATAATGCTTGAATATGTCTAGATGAAGTGCCACTAGCAATAATCATATGATCTGCTATTGAAGATTTATTTTTGAGGTTTATTGACACTATATCTAAAGCTTTATTCGAATCCAGTGTACTAACTATTATGTTTTTTAGATTCGATATTTTATCCATTAATTAAATAAATTTTATCAAATTTTTCTCAATTTAGAAGATGAAATATTTACTTTTTTAAATTTTATAAATTTTATCTTTTTGTTATTAAGCTTCTTAAAAGCCACAGATTTTAATGATTTTGATTTATAATTTGTTCTATCAAAAACTAAAATATTACAATTTGATGAAATTATTTTCCATTTATGCCATTTATGAAAAGAAATTAAATTATCAGCCCCCATTAGTAAAAACATTTCTGTTCTATTATTTTTTTTATTTAAATAATTTATTAGATCGATAGTTTTATTTGATTTAATTTTATCTTCATAAAATTTAACTGAAATAAAATTATGTTTTTTTGTAATTTTTTTTGAAAGAGCAATTCTCTTTTTAAGAGTGAAGTAACTTTTTGGTTTAAAAGGATTTTTTTTTGTAACTGCCCAAATTATTTTATTAATTTTAAATTTTTTTTTTGCTTCAATAGAAATTTTGATATGACCTTTATGAGCAGGATCAAATGATCCTCCAAGAATTCCAATTTTTTTTTTATAGTTTTTTTTCAATTTAATTTCTTATTTGTCCTTTTCCCAGAACTTCATACTTATATGAAATTAATTGATTTAAACCTACAGGTCCTCTAGGTGGAAGCGTATTAGTTGAAATTCCTACTTCTCCTCCAAATCCAAACTCACCACCATCAGCAAATTGTGTTGAAGTATTATGCATTGCTATCGAACTTTTTATATTTTTTAAAAAGAAATTTGCATTTTTTTTATTTTTTGTAATTATACTATCTGTATGCATCGTACCGTATTTATTAATATGGTTGACTGCTTCTAAAATATTATTTACTGCTTTAACAGATACTTTTGCAGACAAATATTCGGTTGACCAATCTATTTCTTTTGCTGGTTTAGATTTACCATTAAAATTTTTTCTAATAATTCTGTCAGCATATATTTTACAATTATTCTTTGCTAATTTTTCTAACACAGGGTTGCAAAATTTTTTTATAATTTTTTTATGCATCAAAATTGTTTCTGTAGCCCCACATATACCGGTATTTCTTAATTTTGCATTATGAACAACTTTTATTGCCATATTTAGGTCTGCATCTTTATCAATATAAGTATGACAAATTCCTTCTAGATGTCCAATTATTGGAACAGAAGATAAATCTTGTACTTTTTTGACTAAGTTTTTTCCACCTCTTGGAATAATAACATCAATAAATTTTTCCATTTTAGATAGCAAATAATCTACAGATTTTCTGTTTTTATTTTTTACTATTTGAACATAGTTTTGGTCAATATTATTTATTTTTAGAGCATCTCTAAATAAATTAGCTAGAGTTCTATTTGAATTGTAAGCCTCTGATCCTCCCCTTAAAATTATTACATTGCCTGATTTAAAACATAAGCTTGAAACATCCGATGTAACATTGGGTCTACTTTCATAAATTATACCAATTACACCAATTGGAGTTGAAACTTTTTTTATTATTAATCCGTTAGGTCTTTTCCATCTATCAAGTACTTTGTTTGTTGGATCACTTAATTTAATAATTTTATTTATAGAAGTCCGTATTCCTTCTAATTTTTTTGGATTTAAGGTTAGTCTATCAATTAAGTTTTCTGGAAGATTATTTTTGATAGCAAATTTAATATCCTTATTATTTTCTTTAAGAATAATATTTTTATTTTTATTAATTAATTTTAAAAATTTTAATAAAACTTTATTTTTACTTTTGCTATCAATTTTAATTTTAGAAGCTTTTTTTGCTTTTATTCCAATATTTATTAAATTTTCTTTCATTTATATCTCAACCATATCATCTTTATGAACTACTTCCGATTTAGAAATATATCCTAAAAGTTCATTAATTTTATTCGAATGCTGTCCTTGAATTTTAATAGTTTCTTCCGATGAAAAAGAACTTAAGCCTCGTGCATATTCTTTTAAATTTTTATCTAATATTTTTATATGATCGCCTTTATTAAATTTTCCATTAACTTTTTTAATACCTGCTGCTAATAGACTTTTACCTTTTTTAAGTGCATTGATGGCACCATCGTCTATTACTAGCTCTCCTTTTGGTGATACTGAGCCAATAATCCATTTTTTTCTAGCATCTAATTTTGAAACTCTTGGTAAAAACCATGTACATTTATTTTTTTCTATAATTTTTTTAATAGGTCTTTCCAAAAGACCATTTGCTATAACCATCATACAACCAGATAGTTGGCAAATTTTTGCCGCTTCAATTTTAGTTTTCATTCCACCAGTTCCATGCTCACTTATACTTTTAGTAGCTATCTTCTCAATATCTAAGTCTATATTTTTAATTTCTTTAATTAGTTTTGAATTTTTAAATAATTTTGGATTTTGTGTATACAATCCATCAACATCTGAAAGAAGAACTAGGCAATCAGCACTTGATATTTGAGCAACTCGAGAAGCCAGTCTATCATTATCTCCATATTTTATTTCAGTTGTAGCAATACTGTCATTTTCATTAACAACTGGAACAAATCCTAATTCAAATAAATTTTCAAAAGTTCTTTTTGCATTTATTGCTCTTCTTCTTTGTTCAGTATCTTCTAGTGTAAGCAAAATTTGTGAAAGATTAATTTTTTTTGAACTAAAAATTTTATTAAAAAGATTCATTAATTCAATTTGCCCTATGGAAGCAACAGCTTGACTTTTATCAAGTTTGATATTTTGTTTACTTAAATTTAATTTTTTGCAGCCTAGAGCTATTGCACCAGAGCTGACCAAAATTACATTTTTTTTTTGTTTTAATAAATCTTTAATATCTTTTGCAAACTCCATTAGCCACTTTTTTCTAATTTTCTTTTTTTTATCAATTATTATTGATGATCCTATTTTTATTACAATTGTTTTAGATTTTTTAAGATACATATTTAATTATTTTTGATTTTATTTTTGATATTGATTTTTTATCTAAAGTTGAAAGAGTTACTAAGTTTACTTTATATTTTTTTAAAAAATCATCTTTAATTTTTTTTACTTCTTTATCTTTTAAAAGATCTGTTTTATTTAAAACGACTATTTCATCTTTTTTTAACAAATCCTTACTATAGTTTTTCAATTCTTTTCTAACTTGGCTATATGATTTTTTTAAATCTTCTTCTGTAATATCAATCATATGCAGTAAAGATTTACATCTTTCAATATGTTTAAGGAATTTTATGCCTAAACCTATCCCTTCGTGAGCACCTTCAATTAAACCTGGAATGTCTGCTAAAGTTATTTCTTTATCATCATAAACTGTAACACCAAGGTTAGGATTTAAAGTTGTAAATTTATAATTTGCAATTTTTGGTGTTGCACTTGTTATAGCAGCTAACAAACTAGATTTACCTGCATTAGGTAAACCAATAATGCCTATATCTGCAATTGTTTTTAATTGAAGCCATATCCAAAAATCCTCACCTTTAGTTCCTTTAGTAAATTTTTTTGGAGCTCTATTTGTTGAAGATTTAAATCTAGTATTACCAAATCCTCCTTTTCCTCCAACTGCTACTACAAACTCTTCAGCTTCTTCCTTAAAATCAAAAATTAAAGTTTTGTTGTCTTCTTCAAATACTTGTGTGCCAACTGGAACTTTGAGGTATAAATTTTCTCCTCCTCTTCCAGTTTGATTTTTCCCTTTTCCATCACTGCCTCTTTTTGCTTTAAAATGTTGTTGGTATCTAAAATCAATTAGTGTATTTAAGTTTCTTTCTGATTTTAAAATTACAGAACCTCCTTTACCACCATCTCCTCCATCCGGTCCTCCAAATTCAATAAATTTTTCTCTTCTAAAACTAGGTGATCCAGATCCGCCATCGCCTGCTTTGATAAATATTTTAACTTGATCTAAAAATTTCATAATACAACTCCTTTTGATTTTTTAAGTTGTATTGATTAATTGGGTTTTACAGAAACAAATGTTCTATCAGACTTAGTTTTTTTAAATTCTACTTTGCCTTCAACTTTTGCAAATATAGAATGATCTTTACCCATACCAACGTGTTCTCCAGGAAAAATTTTTGTTCCTCTTTGTCTTACGATTATATTACCTGGTATGACATATTGACCGCCGTATTTTTTTACACCAAGTCTACGACCAGCACTATCACGTCCGTTTCGAGATGATCCACCTGCTTTTTTTGTTGCCATAATTAAATCTTACTTTTTTTCTTCTTTTATTTTTTTTGTCTCTCTTTTTTCTACTTTTTTTGCTTCAGAAAGTACAGCACCGTCTTTAGCAAAAATTTTTTTTATCTTTATTAAAGAATATTGTTGTCTATGTCCATTTTTTCTTCTTGAATTTTGTCTTCTTCTTTTTTTAAATATTAAAATAGTTCTATTTTTACTATTTTTCATTAATTCTGCTTCTACTTTTGCACCTTTAACCAATGGAGAACCAACTTCCAATGTTTTATCATCTCCATATGCAAGCACTTCATTAAATTCTATTTTACTTTCAGGTTTACTATTTTTAAGCTTTTCGATTTTTAATATATCGCTAGCTTTAACTTTGTATTGTTTTCCACCTGTTTGTATTACTGCAAAAGACATTATAAATCCTTAATTTTTATAAATGGCAATATAGTTCTAGGCTTCTTTTAGTCAAGTTGAATAAATTAGAAATTATCCTTTAAATCTCTTAGTTTTGAAAAGTCTTCTAGATTTTTTGCTCTTAAAAAAATATTACATGCTAATTCCTCTCCAATTGTTGAAGGAATTGTAGGTAGGTTATTTTTTAATTTATCTTCGATTTCAAAAATTTTTTTTTCTAAATTTTTATTATTTTTTTCATGCTGCGAGCAGAACATTGAATTCTTAAGGGTGTATTCATGCCCACAATAAACTTTGGTATCGATTGGAAGTTTTTTTAGTTTATTTAAAGAAGCAAACATTTGCTCATACGTACCTTCAAATATTCTACCACAACCAAGTGAAAATAGTGTATCTCCAGTAAAAGCTAGTTTATCTTTTGAAAAATAAAAACAAATATGACCCGATGTATGTCCTGGAATATGAATAACTTTTGCTTCAAAACTTTCATTTGACCAAGTTTGATTGTTTTCAACGAATATATCTATTTCTGGTATTCTATCTTTATCGTTTTTAAATCCAACAATTTTCGCTCCATACTTTTTTTTTAACTCATTATTTCCGCCAATATGATCATGATGATGATGTGTATTTAGAATAAATTTTAAATTAATATTTTTTTTTTCAACAAAATCAATAATTGGTTTAGCTTCACTTGGATCAATTACACATGCATTTTGATTTTTTTCATTTATTAACAAATATGAATAATTATCTTGCAGGCATTTAATTATTTCAACTTTCATACTATTTTTCAATTACAAAAATTCCTAACTGAGAAAATAAATTTTTATAACTTAAATTTGAACTATTAATTTTTATATTTTTTTTATTACAATAATTTACAAAATCTTTAATAGTACACATATGAAGATTTGGAGTGTTATACCATTCATTCGGTAAATTTTTTGTTATTGGCATTGTACCTTTAAAAAGCAAATGTAATCTAACTTTCCAATATCCAAAATTTGGTATTGTAACAATTGCCTTTTTACCAATTCTTAATAATTCTGCAATTACATTTTCTGGATCTAGAAATGCTTGAAGAGTTTGACTTAAGACTACGTAATCAAAAGACAAATTTGGAAATTGATGCAAATCCTTTTCAGCATTTCCTTCAATTACAGACAGGCTTTTGCCTGTACAATCTTGAACATTTTTTTTTGATATTTCCAATCCTCTTGTATCAACATTTTTTTTATCTTTTAGATATTTCATCAAAGTACCATCACCACAGCCGACGTCTAATACTCTGGTGTTGTTTTCAATAAGATCAGAAATTATTTTAAATTCTTTTTTCATATTTATTTTAATAATTTGCTTCTAAAAAATTTCTAACCGAATTTAAAAAGTCAGGCACATTTAGAAGAAATGAATCGTGACCTTTGTCGCTAGTTATTTCTATAAATCCTACATTTGCTCCAGCAGCGTTTAAAGCAATTACAACTTCTTTATTTTCTAAGGTTGGATAAAGCCAATCAGAAGTAAAGGAAATTATAAAAAATTTTGTTTTACTATTTTTAAAAGCATTTGAAAGATTTCCTTTATACTGTTTTATTAAATCAAAATAATCCATTGCTCTTGTTATATAGAGATAGCTATTTGCATCAAAGCGGTCTACAAATGTATTACCTTGATGTCTTAGATAACTTTCAATTTGAAAATCAGCATCAAAACTGAATTTTAAGGAATCTCTTTCTTGGAGTTTTCTACCAAATTTGTCTTCCAAGCTTTTTTTAGATAGATAAGTAATATGTGCTGCCATTCTTGCAACTGCTAAACCATTATTTGGTGATGATCCTGTATTAAAATAATTTCCATTATTCCAATTTTTATCAGCCATTATTGCTTGTCTTCCTAACTCATTAAGAGCAATATTTTGAGCTGAATGACTGGCAGTACATGCAATTGGAATTGCAGTTTTAGTTTTATCTGGAAAATTAGCAACAAATTGTAAAGCTTGCATTCCACCCATAGAACCACCAGTAACACTAAACAACTTGTCTATTTTAAAAAACTTTAACAAATTATATTGTGCATTTACCATGTCATTAATTGTAATGATTGGAAAATTTGTACCTATTATTTTATTAGTTTTAGGATCGATACTACTGGGGCCGTATGAGCCCATACATCCACCAATTACATTTGCACATATTATAAAAAATTTATTTGTATCAATTGCCTTACCAGGTCCAACAGCATAAGACCACCAGCCACTTTTATTTGTAATTGGGTTAGTTCCAGTTACAAACTGATCTCCACTTAAAGCATGGAAGACTAAAATTGCATTATCCTTTTTCTCGTTCAACTTACCATATGTTTCATAAGCTAATGGAAAATTAGATATACTTTGTCCACAATCAAGCTTCAATGGTTTATCAATAATTAATGTTTTTATCTTTTCTATATTGTTCATTTTTTCGTTCTTTTGAATTGTGAGGTAAAAAAAACTTATTTAGCGGTTTTTTTATAGCGCTCGCAATTCAGTTAAATCAGCGCATGAAATATCTACATGATACAATTATATATGTCAATTTTATTAAAATATTAAATATTTTATGTAAATAAGTAATTTTTTATCTATAAAGATACAAAATATTGAAAATTATGACTTCGCTTAACTTTAGAAAAATAAATATAGAAGCTTACAAACCAGGAAGATCTATATTAAAAAAAAAGAAAAATATAATAAAGCTGTCAGCCAATGAATCGGCATTAGGCATGAGTCCCAAAGTGCTGAAAATATTACAAAGCAAAAATTATAAAATTTCTAAATATCCAGACAGTAAAGCAATAGATTTAAGAAAATTGATTTCTTCAAAATTTAAATGTGAATTTAATAAAATTATTTGTGGCTCTGGTTCAGATGAAGTAATCCAAATGATATGTCAACTTTTTCTTAAGCCAGGAGATGAGGTAATTGTGCCACAATATAGTTTTTTGATGTATAGAATATATGCATCAATTGTTGGAGCAAAAGTAGTTTTTTCTAAAGAAAAGAATTTTAGGGTTTCTATTGAAGAAATAATTAAAAAAGTTAATAAAAAAACAAAGATTGTTTTTATAGCAAATCCAAATAATCCAACTGGAACATATTTAGAAAAAAAGGAATTAATTAGTTTGAGAAAAAAATTAAATAAAAGAATTTTGTTAGTCGTAGATGATGCATATGACGAATATATGAAAGATAAAAAGTATTCTTCAGGATTAAAAATTTTTAAAAATAAAAAAAACGTGTTTATTTTAAGAACTTTTTCTAAAATATATGGACTTGCTTCTTTAAGAGTGGGATGGGGATATGGTGATAGAAAAATAATCGATGCATTAAATATGATTAAACCTCCTTTTAATGTGAATAAAATTGCTCAGCTATGTGCAATTGAATCTTTAAAAGATAGTAAATTTATTAGAAAATCAGTTAAACATAATTTATTTTGGAGCAACAAAATTAAAAATAGTTTGGAGCAATTTAATATTTTTTGCAATAAAGTCAGCGCTAATTTTCTTTTGCTTACTTTTGATAAATGTAAATTAACCGCAAACAATGTTGAAAAAAAATTGCTAAAAAAAGGCTTAATATTAAGAGAGACCAAAACTTATGGAATAAAAAATTGTTTGAGGCTAACAATTGGAAATAACTTGGAAAATAAATTGTTTTTAAAAAGCATAGAAAAGATATTTAAAAATGTTTAATAAAGTATTAATTATAGGATGTGGTTTAATAGGATCATCAATACTGCGGGCTATAAATAGTAAAAAATTATCAAAAAAAATTTTTGTATTAGAAAAATCAAAATCAAATATTTCTAAAATAAAAAAAATTAAATCAAATTGTAAATTTATTAAAAACATAAATAATAAAATATCTGATGTTGATTTAGTTGTTATATGTACACCTATGAGCGAATATAAAAAAATAATTCAAAAATTGAATAAAAGTTTAAAAAAAAATTGCCTAATTACAGATGTTGGCTCAACAAAACAAAATATAATTAAATTAAAAAATAAAATTCTTAGTAAAAAATTACACTGGATATCAAGTCACCCTATATCAGGATCAGAGGTTAGTGGTCCAGAATATGGAAATAAAAATTTGTTTTTAAATAAATGGTGTGTAATCATTAAGGAAAAAAAACAAAGTTCAAAAAAAATTAATTTATTAAAAAAACTTTGGAAAAAAATTGGTTCTAACGTAATTTTAATGGATCCAATTAAACATGATAAAATTTTTTCTATTACAAGTCATTTGCCTCACTTAATTGCCTACAATTTGATTAAAACGGCTCAAGATTCACAAAAAATTCAAAGAAAAAATTTAATCCAATACAGTGCTGGAGGCTTGAGAGATTTTTCAAGAATAGCTGCCTCAAATGAAATTATGTGGAGAGATATATTTTTTAGCAATGATAATATTATTAAAGCAATAAATTTATTTACTAAAAATTTAAACTCATTCAAAAAAATAATTCAAAATAAAAATAATAAAAAACTTTTGTCTAGACTGTCTAATTCTAAAAAGGTAAGAGCACAAATTATTCAATTAAAGCAAGATATAGCAAAACCAGATTTTGGAAGAGAATAATTTATATTTTGCAAATTTTTTTAACTTTTAAATTTGCAGTTTTTTCTATTATTTTTATTGTTTCATTAATTGGCATTATAATAACTTTTTTTTTTGGACCATAAGCATGAATTAATTTTTTTGAATTAATGCACAATGCAATGTGTCCTTTCCAATAAATAATATCACCAAGTTTAAATTTTTTTTTTGCAATTGTGCCTTTTTTGTATTTTATTTGATCAACAGTATCTCTTGGAAAAAATTTGTTATTAAACTTATAAAATATTTGAATTAATGCAGAACAGTCAATGCCATCATATGTTTTGCCTCCCCACTTGTATTTACAATTTAAAAATAATTTTAAAATTTTAACAGTATTTTTGTCTTTTTGATTAATTAATTTAATATCTTTAGCGTATAACCACTTTTTTTTGTCAAACATAACAAAATTATTCTTTTTTTTTAAAACTTGTATTTTGCTTGAAAAAGGCAAAAATTTTTTTGATTTAAATTTCTTTAAATTTTTAGGATATTTAAAAATTCTTGACTTTAAAACACTTACTTTGTGTGTACCTAAAAACTTACTTAAGTGCTTAGAGCGTTTAATATAACCGATATAATTGTCATATTTAGTTATTATTTTAAAAAATTTTTTTCCTTTTTTTAAAATTTTAAATTTTTCTCCATAAAGAATCTGTGATCCAATCTTAGAATTATAAGATGGACGATTGTATAGATTTATATATGAATTATTGCAAAAAAAATTATTGTGCACCAATTTTTATTTTATTTCTAATAAACCACAGACAAATTAAAGAAGGAATGACCATTACTGTAGTTAAAACAAAGAAGGTTCCCCAGTCTCCATTTAGCCAATCAACTAGAGCTCCAGAAGATGAAGCAAGTGTTGTTCTTCCAGCAGTTCCTATAGATGCAAGTAGCGCATATTGAGTTGCTGTATAGGTTCTATCAACTAATAATGAAATAAATGCTACAAAAGCTACTGTTGCGAATGCAGCAGTAATATCATCAGCTATTACTGCAAAAGCAAATAATAATTCAGATTTACCTGTCCAAGCTAAAAAAGCAAAAAGTAAGTTTGTTAGAGCCATTAACCCTCCAGCAAAGAACATTGTCTTGATGGTTCCCGCTCTCATTGCCATTACTCCCCCCAACAATGTGAAAACTACGGTTGTAATCCATCCAAGCCCTTTAGAGTAAATAGCAATCTGTCCTTTAGAAAATCCAATTTCCTTATAAAAAACAATAGACATCCGCCCAAGAAATGCTTCTCCAATTTTAAATAAAAATACGAATGCTAATATTCCTGCAGCAATAGCAAATCCATTTTTTTTAAAAAAACTAATTATAGGTCCACCAATAGTTCCTGTAATGTAAGCAATAAAATTAGTTATAATATTGCTAGATCCAAGTTTTCCTTCAATTATTTTATCAGTTTCTCTTTGTTTTGTTTGTCTATCAGTTTCAATTGGCTCATGAACGAACATCAAACCAATATTCATTAAAATTATTACAACTCCTAAAACTAAAAAAGTAGCTTGCCAATAATCAGCAATACCCATGTTTTCAAAATATTCTGCTGTAAATAAAGCTATAACTCCTCCTAGCTTATAACCTGTCCACCAACCAACAACTGCCATTGCAGCACCAGCTGCCATAGCTTTTCCTTCATTTTCATTAATTTGTTCAATTCTTAAAGCATCAACAGTTATGTCTTGAGTAGCAGATGCTATTGCAATAATTAATCCGACAGTAATTAATAGAGCTAAATTTTGCGTTGGGTTTATAGAACTCCAAACTAATAAGCTTAGCAAAATTGCAATTTGCATTAAAACTATCCATCCTCTTCTATGGCCTAGTTTTTTTGTTAATAGAGGTATTTGAATTCTATCAATTATTGGTGCCCACAAATAATTAAATGCATATACACCAAAAATTAAACCTGCCCATCCTATTGTTGACCTGCTAAGTCCTTCTTCCTTTAGCCAAAGACTTAAACTACTTGCAATCAAGACCCATGGGAAACCACTTATAGCACCAAGAAGCAAAATTCTTAGCATTCTTATGTCTTTGTAAGCCAAAAGCGATTCAGTCCAGCTTTGTTTTTTTTCTATCATTATACTTTTAATACTTTCTCCAAAAAGATGGAATAAACAATACTAATATAGCAAATAACTCAAGTCTACCTAAAATCATTCCCATACTTAAAGCCCATTTAGATGGACTAGATAATGAAGAGAAATTCCCATTAGGTCCAATAATTTCACCTAGTCCAGGACCAACATTGGAAATAGAAGTTGCTGCCCCAGAAATTGAAGTAACAAAATCTAAACCAGTTAAAGATAATATTGCGGTTAAACAGAAAAAAATAATAATATAAAGAAATATAAATGAAATAACTGATGACATAAACTTATCATCAATATTATTTTTTTCGTATTTAATAACAAAGATACCTCTTGGATAAATTATTTTTTTTAATTGATTAGACAAGAAATGATAAAGTAACTGAATTCTGAAAATTTTTATACCGCAAGCAGTTGAACCTGCACAGCCACCAATAAACATTAATATTAAAAAAAATATTAGTGGAAAATTTCCCCATTGATCAAAATCTTTTGTAACGTATCCTGTTCCAGTTAAAATAGAAATTACATTGAATGCAACTGATCTAATGCTTATTTCAAATAAATTTTTTTCTAAAATAGCTAAATAAAAAAATAATATTATTATAGAAAATATTACTACTTTAAAAAAAGTTTTGATTTGAGTATCGGAAAAAAATATTTTTTTATCTCCATTTAAAAATTTTATATAAGCAATAAAAGGTATGCTTCCCAACAATATAAATATCATTGAAGTAATTTCTATTAAAGTACTATCAAAATATCCTATAGACTCATTATAATTAGAAAAACCACCTGTAGCGATAGTGGTCATTGAATGAGTAAGACTATCAAAAAAATTCATTCCAAAAATTTTATAAAATAAAGCGCATGAAAATGTTAAAGCAGAGTAGATAAAAATTAATCTTAAACTTATTTGTTTGGATTTTGGTAAAATTTTTTCAGCAGTATCATTACTCGATATTTTAAATAACTGCATACCTCCAACATTCATTATTGGCATAAGTGTAATTGCCATTACAATTATTCCTATTCCTCCTAACCATTGAAGTATAGCACGCCAGAGTAATATACTTTTTGGAGCGAGGTCTAAATTTACTATTACAGTAGAGCCAGTAGTTGTAATTCCAGACATACTTTCAAAGAAAGCATCAGTTATATTTAAATTTAAATTAGAAAATATAAATGGTAGCGAGCCGAATACAGCTATACTTAGCCATGAAAGCGCAGTTAATAGAAAAGCTTGAGGTAAATTTAACTTTTTGTCATGTTCTAAATTTGACAAAAAAAATAATATACCAAATACAATTGTAATAATTCCCGAACTAATAAATGACGAATCCAATTCATTATATATAAATTGAATAATTACTGGAATAATCATGGCCAATCCCAAAATTACTTGCAATACACCAAGTGTAAAAAACACAGTTTTATAATTCGACATTTTGAATGGACATTATTTTATGGTAAATAAATTTCAACTCTATAAGAATTATTAAAACCATGAATTTTATGAGTTATTTTTGTATTTAAACTGTGATTGATAAAGCAAACATAGAAAAAACTAATGCATGGCCCTTTGTTGAGGCAAAAAAAATTCTCCGTGAAAGAAAAAAATATATAGAACAAAAGGGTAAGATAATTTTACAAACTGGTTATGGACCGAGCGGACTTCCTCATATTGGTACTTTTGGAGAAGTTGCCAGAACTACAATGCTTGTAAATGCATTAAATAAATTAACAAATCTACCTAAAGAAATAATTACATTCTCAGATGATATGGATGGATTAAGAAAAGTTCCAGAAAATATTCCCAATAAGGATATTTTAAAAAATAATTTACATAAACCTTTAACAATTATTCCGGATCCTTTTAAAAAATTTAATAGCTTTGGTGAGCATAATAATGAAATGTTAAAAAATTTTTTAAATAATTTTAATTTTAAATATACTTTTAAAAGTTCAACTGATCTTTACAAGTCAGGCTTTTTTAACGAAACGCTAAAACTTATATTAAAAAAATATAAAGATATTATGGGTATAATTATTCCAACACTTGGCAAAGAAAGGCAAAAAACTTATTCTCCATTTTTGCCAATTTGTCCAGACACAGGTGTTGTTTTAGAAATTCCAGTTTTAGAGATAGATGAAAAAAATTCAAAAATTATTTTTGATAATTTTGGAAAAAAATTAGAAAAAAGTATTTTAGATGGTGATTGTAAACTTCAATGGAAAGTAGATTGGGCCATGAGATGGTATGCTCTAGATGTAGATTTTGAAATGTATGGTAAAGATTTGATTGAAAGCGCTATCTTATCTACAAAAATTATAAAAATATTAGGAAAAACTAACCCTTCTAGTTTTGCTTATGAGTTATTCTTAGATGAAAAAGGAGAAAAAATATCAAAATCAAAAGGAAATGGAATAACAATTGATGAATGGTTAGAATACGCTTCTCCTGAAAGTTTATCTTTATTTATGTACCAAAATCCTAAAAGGGCAAAAAAATTATATAGAGAAATTGTTCCTAAAGCTGTGGATGAATATTTAGATTTTATTGAGAAGGGAAAAAATCAAAATGAATTACAAATGCTATTAAATCCTGTTTGGCATGTTCATAATGGTATAATCCCAAAAGAAAATACAATTATGACATTTTCTATGCTTCTTAACTTAGTTGAAGCTAGCAATGCTAATTCAAAAGAACTTTTATGGAAGTTTGTTAAAAAATATAAATCAAACATTTTGGAAAAAGAACACCCAATATTTGACAAGCTGATTGAGTACGCAATCAAATATTTTAATGATGTAATTAAAAAAAATAAAAAATATAAAAAACCTAATGCTGAAGAAAAAAAAGCGCTAGAGGCATTAGTTATAGTATTAGAAAAATGTACTGAAGAAATGCAACCAGAAGAAATTCAAACTCAAATTTACAGTGTTGGAAAAGAAAATGGTTATAAAGAGAATCTAAGAGATTGGTTTAGATTGATTTATGAGGTAGTTTTTGGTGATGAAAATGGTCCAAGAATGGGTTTTTTTATTAGTTTTTTTGGTGTTAAGGAGACACAACAATTAATAAAAGATAAAATTAACTGATGTTTTCAAAAATAAGATCATTAATATTTAAATTAGACCCTGAAACAGCGCATGATTTAGCCATCAAGGCTCTTAAATTTAATCTTGTTTCTCAACATAAAATTAAAAACAACAAATCAATTCAAACAGAAATTTTTGGAAAAACAATTCCAAATCCAATAGGCATAGCAGCTGGTTTTGATAAAGATGCAGAAGTATATAATCCTTTGTTTAAATTAGGATTTGGGTTTGTTGAAGTTGGAACTGTAACTCCAATTAATCAATACGGAAATCCTAAACCAAGAATATTTCGTCTTGAAGAAGATGAGGCGTTAATAAATAGACTTGGGTTTAATAATTCAGGTTCTGAAAAAGTTAGATCAAGAATTATTTCAAATTCTCCAAAAGGGTTATTTGGAATAAACATAGGACCAAATAAAGATACAAATAATAGACTAGAAGATTATTTGGTAGGCCTTCGTAAATTTTATAATCTTGCCGATTATTTGACTATAAATATATCTTCTCCTAATACTGAAAATTTGAGAAGCTTTCATAATGAAGATGAACTAAATGAACTCCTTAGTTTAATTGAAAAAGAAAAAAAAATATTAAAAACTACAGTGCCCATTACAGTAAAAATATCACCAGATATTCAAGATGAAAATATTAATATAATTTCAGACTTGCTTTTAAAACATAATGTTAAGGCGGTAATAATTTCAAATACAACTGATAGAAATAGAAAAAATTTATCTAATATTAATAAATTAGAAAAAGGAGGCTTATCAGGAAAGCCTTTAGAAAAAAAATCTAATGAACTGATTAATAAATTTTACAAAATTTTAAAAAATCAAATAAAAATTATAGGTGTAGGCGGAGTTGATTCTGGTAAAAGTGTTTATCAGAAAATAATTAATGGAGCTAGTTTAGTTCAACTTTACACCGGAATGATTTATAAAGGTCCCGGTATTGCTTCAAAAATAAGTGAAGAATTAATAAATATTCTAGATAAAGAAGGAGTAAAAAATATATCTGATTTAGTAGGAAGTAAAAATTGACCTTGACTGGTAACTTTAGAACACCTATACAGTCATAAATTTTATGTCTAAAAAATGTGAACTTACTGGAAAAATTCCTCTTAAAGGTCATAAGGTTAGTCATGCTAACAATAAAACAAAAAGAAGATTTTTGCCCAATCTTAAGAAAGTGAGATTTAAAAGTATAATTTTAAATAAAAGTTTAAAATTAACTGTATCTAATGCAGGAGTCAGAACAGTAGATAAAAAAGGCAGTTTTGACCAATTTATTAAAAGTGCAAAAGCTAGAAACTTATCTTCTAGATTAAAAAAATTAAAAAAATCATTACTTAGCAAATCTGCTTAATGAATAGAGTTTTTATAATACTTTCATTTTTAATGGGAGTGGTTGTTTTAACATCTAATTATTTAGTTCAGTTTCCAATTAATTATTTTGGTTTAAATGAAATATTAACTTATGGAGCATTTAGCTATCCAGTAGCTTTTTTGATAACCGATATCTCCAATAGATTTTATGGAAAAATATCTGCAAGAAAAATTGTATATATAGGCTTTGCTATTGGTATTTCCTTCACACTTTTGTTTTCTACAAATTTTGCAGATTTAATTTCATTAAGAATTGCAATTGGTTCGGGCACAGCTTTTTTAGTTGCTCAATTGTTAGATGTTCAAATTTTTGATCAGTTAAGAAAAAAAAAATGGTTTGTAGCACCCTTAACATCTTCTTTAATTGGCTCTACTGTTGATACTTTTTTATTCTTTTCAATATCTTTTTATGCAACCGGAATACCTTGGTTTACTTTATCTTTGGGAGATTTGGCAGTTAAAATTTTTGTTGCATTAGTAATGTTAATTCCATTTAGATTATTGTTAGGAACAGTTAAAACTGTTTAATAATTATTTATATAAAAATTTATAGGACAAAATTTTGTAAGCTAATTTAGCTACAAGAAAGTTGTATGAATTAAAACCCTTTATTGGTGCAAGTTCGTTTATATCAGCACCTACAATATTTGAATTTTTAACGGCCATCTTTATTATTTCTAAAGTTTCATCCCAAAAAAGTCCTCCTGGTTCTGGGGTACCAGTTGCTGGCATAATACTTGAATCAAATCCATCTACATCAAAAGTTATATAAACAGTTTTATTTTTAATCATTTTTTTAAATTTATTTAAATTCCATTTATTTTTATCTTTTGCCCAAAAAATATTTATTCTAGAGGAATTTTTTTTTAAATAAGGTATTTCATTTTTAGATATATTTCTTATACCAAAAGAAATTAAAGAAACATTTTTATAATCTAAACATCTCTTTATTGCTGAGGCATGTGAAAATTTTTTTCCATTATAACTTTCTCTTAAATCAGCATGTGCATCAAAGTGCAATAAACATAATTTCTTATATTTTTTTGTAAACGGAGCTATACAACCAGGTGTTATTGAGTGTTCACCACCAAGTGTTAAAGGAAAAATATTGTTATTTAAAATTTTTTCATTTATTCTTGATATCTTATTTAATGCTTTGTTTATGTTTTTATCTATTTTGAAAGGTTTTAGGGTTTTAATTCCAATTTTTTTATAGGGTTCGCAGTTTAGTTCTTCGTCATATAATTCAACTTGATGTGAAGCTTTAATAATCTCTTTTGGACCATTTTTTGTTCCACCACCATAACTAACTGTTTTTTCTAAACCAAATGGAACAATTATAACTTTTTCTTTAATTTTAAAATTGTTATCAACTCCAAGAAACCCCTGTTTGTTTGATAAGTAATTCAATTTTTATCCAAATATTTTTGAAAAATTTTTTCTTGTTCTACTTTTCCACTCACCATTGTGATAAGCGTCGCTTGCAATTAAAGGAAGGACACTGGTTGCCTCAGCAAAAACCATTTGTTCTTTTGTTATATCAACCTTACCCCAAGAGCTTGCTTCTTTTAGCGTTGAACTACTGCACGCCCCATCTCGTGAATCAGCAACAGTTATTTGTAATGCATATTTATGCATACTTACTTCTTTTCCTAGTAGTTCAGCACAAATAACCGTATCTTGAATAAAATTTTTTGGAACACCTCCTCCAATCATAAACAATCCAGATTCTTTTGATCTAATCTTAATTTCAGTTAGTTCGCGAAATTCTCTAATTGAATCTATTGTCATATGCTGTTTTGGATTTTTTTCTTGGTGCATTACTAGCCCAAATCCAGCACTCGAATCTGTAAAAGCTGGGCAAAAAATAGGAACATTATTATCGTATGCAGTCTCAATTAATGAACCTTTCTTTTTTGCATTATTTTTTAAATATTTTCCAATTTCATTAATAAATTCTCTAGAGGTATAACTTCTTGGTTCTAGCTTATCTGCTATTTCGCATATTGTTTTATCACACATTTGAAGCTCATCTTCATCGATATAAGTGTCATATATTCTATCAATATAATTTTTTCTTAATTCAGTATCATCTTGAAATTGCGAACCTTGGTAATGTTTAAAGCCAAGAGCTTCAAAGAAATCCATATCAATAATTGATGCGCCAGTAGCAACAATTGCATCAATCATATTGTATTTAATCATATCTCTATAAATATGCATACATCCAGCAGCAGAAGTAGATCCAGCTAAAGTTAAAAAAATAGTACATTCTTTATCTTTTATCATTTCGTTAAATATATTAGCTGCATTTGCAGTTTCCCTAGAAACAAAAGACATCTTTTTCATTGATGATATTATTTTTCTTGAATCGAATGAGGTTATATCAATGTGTTCAACTGGAGATTTAAGAAAATCTTTCTTACTATTGTGTCCTAAATTCTTTTTATCCGACATTTAAGCAACAAGAAATTGTTTTTCAATTTCTTTGTTATACATTGTCATTATTGGATTGTCTTCCACCTCAAATATATTGTTTGAATAAAGTCCATTAAAATCTGTTCTAAATGTTAAACCATACGCACCAAGTTGTCCAAGTTCAATGTAATCATTTTCTTTAATATTATTTGGTAGAATGAAAGGTCCTTTCATATAATCCATGCTATCGCAGGTTGGGCCATAAAAATCAAAAGCAGTTAATTTTTTTGAAATAGTTCTTCCATTCGTAATTAATTTTGATGGATAAACAATATTAGGAAATCCTGCGTCAAACAAAGTTCCATAAGTTCCATCGTTTATGTGAAGTTTTTGTTTTTTTCTTAAATTCACTCTAACTATTGTTGATCCACTTTCTGCAACAATTGCTCTGCCCGGTTCACAAATTATTTCAGGTAGTTTTTCTAATTTTAAATTTGCTAGTGAGTTTTTAATTTCTTCAAAATAACTCTGAATAGATTGAGGAACTAAATCTGGATAAATTGTAGGGAAGCCGCCACCTACATTAATAAAGTCTGGAATTATTTTTGTACGCTTTATTATATTCTCAATTTCAGCAATTCCTTTTGAATAAGATATAGGATGCATACATTGTGACCCTACATGAAAACTTAATCCTATTTTTTTTGCATATTGTTTTGTTAATCTAAATAAACCTGTCGCTTCTGATAGCATAGCTCCAAATTTTTTAGATAAATCAATTTCAGCATGCTCATTTGAGACTGAAACTCTAACAAATAATTCAAGATCTTTTGCATGATTTGTGCTTTCAATAATTTTAATTAATTCATCTTTTGAGTCTAATGAATAAGCTTTAACACCATATTTGAAATATGCTTCTTTAATACTTTCTCTGCTTTTTACAGTGTGCATATATGCACACTTAGCTGATTTCTTAATATCCTTAATAGTTTTTATTTCGTTAATTGAAGCTACATCAAAATTTTCAATACCACTTTCAATTATTGTTTTTAAAACAAAGTGATTAGGATTTGTTTTTACAGCGTATAAAATTTTTCCTGGAAATTTATTTTGAAAAAACTTGGATGCTAATTGTATAGATTTTTTTCTTATACAATATATTGGCTCACTAGGTTTCAGTTGATTTATTAATTCCTCAACTGTTTTAAATTTTTGCATATAATTTCCCCAAAAAAAATTTAACAAAAAAAACGTGTATAACAGTTATGCACATTTCATAAAATCAGCATTTATGGGATATGATCACTAAAGTAAAGTAAATAATGCTATTGAAATTAGATTATTAATTGCCATATGGAATTTATGAGTGGGATAAAAAATATTAAAAAAATTAATGAATTTGAGAATAAATCTCTACTTATAGTTGATGATGACAATCCATTTAGAGAAAGATTGGCCAGAGCAATGGAAAAAAAGGGATTTAAAGTTTCTCAAGCCGAAGGTGTAAGAACGGGTATTGCTTGTGTTAAGAAAGAAAAGCCAGCATTTGCAGTTGTTGATTTAAGACTGGGTGATGGAAATGGACTAGAGGTTGTAAAAGAAATTCAAAATTTTAACTCAAAAAGTAGAATAATAATGTTAACTGGCTATGGAAATATTCCAACAGCAGTTGCTGCTATTAAACAAGGTGCAATAGATTATTTATCAAAACCAGCTAATGCAGATGATGTTGAAAGCGCATTGTTGGCAGATCCCAATCAAAAAGCTGCTCCACCAGAGAATCCAATGTCAGCAGATAGAGTAAAATGGGAACATATTCATCGTGTGTTCGAGCTTTGTAATAGAAATGTTTCAGAAACAGCAAGAAGACTTAAAATGCACAGAAGAACTCTTCAAAGAATTCTCTCCAAAAGATCTCCTAGATAAGATTTTTTAATTTAAAAAGTTGTTTGGATAATACTGAAAGTATTAATATTTTATAAATTTCGATAATTAGAAATGGTTCTGCACCAACTGCAAAAACTTTACTGAAGCTTTTATCAAAGCCCATAAAATTCCACAAACCAATTAGACCCACAATATAGGCAATACTAATTGAAAGTGATAAATAAATAAAAATAATAATTGGATCATTAGTTTTTTTTATCATTCCAGAAAAATATGCTGCAAAAATAAATCCTAACAAATAGCCTCCTGTTGGACCAGCAAAATACATAAGTCCTCCGCCTTTTGCAAAAACTGGAAAGCCTATTGATCCTTGAGCTAAATAGAAAATTACAGTAGCAGCTGCTAACCTTGGTCCTAAAACCATACCAATAAGTAAGACAGCAAACGTCTGCATTGTGGCAGGAACTAAAGTAAAAGGTGTTTGTAGTTTTGCAGAAATTGTTAACAAAATTGATCCAATAAAAGCGATTATAATATACTTTAGTATTTTTTGAGCTTGAAGAGATTTTGTTAATTCCATGCTTTACTTTATAATTAATTAAATAATTAATCTAGTTTTTTGTTAATCTTATAAAAACATCCTCTAAATCTCCATCATCTGTAGAAATATCATTTATCTTTATATTTTGTTTATTTATGTATTGAATCAAATCACTAATATATAATTTACTTTTTTCGTATGAAACAACTAGTTGATTAGATTCATTTGTTATAACATTTATTGAGCTTAATGAGTTATTTTGAATATTTACTCTTTGATTAACAAAAAATGTTACTATTTTAGTTTGAATTCTCTTTAATAAATTTTTTGTAGTATCTAAAGCAACCAAACTACCTTTATTTAATATTCCTATTCGGTCACACATTTGTTCTGCTTCATTTAAATAATGAGTAGTTAAAATTATTGTTACACCCTGTTTATTAAGTTGTTTTAAATTGTTCCAAAGGTTGCTTCTTAATTCTACATCAACACCCGCAGTTGGTTCGTCTAAAATAATTATTGGTGGTTTGTGTACTAATGCTTTTGCAACCAATAAGCGTCTTTTCATTCCGCCAGATAATGCTCTAGTATAGCTTTTAGATTGTTTGTCTAAAGAAACTAGCTTTAAAATAGTTTCTGTAATTCTATCTTTTTTTTTAATTCCATACATTCCTGCTTGGAGCTCTAAAATATTCCATGGAGTAAAAAAAGGGTCTACATTTACTTCTTGAGGAACAATTCCAATAGAAGCTCTGACTTGCCTAGGATTTATATCTAAATTAAATCCCCACACATTAACTTCTCCAGAAGTTTTTATTGTTGTACCAGCCAAAATATTTATAAAGGTACTTTTGCCAGCTCCATTAGGACCTAACAGGCCAAATATTTCTCCTTCATTCACTTCTAAGTTTAAATTTTTGATAGCATGTACTGATTTTGAACTATTCTTTGAGTAGGTTTTGTTTAAATTTTTTACATATAAAACATTTTTTTTGTTCATCGATCGTTATACATTTATAACATTAGAATAAATTAAGATAACATTATTTTATGAATAAAATAAAAAACACAGATCACTTTTATCTTATAGATGGTTCAGGATATATATTTAGAGCCTACTATGCTCTTCCTCCTTTATCTAGAAAAAGTGATGGAATGCCCACTGGTGCAGTAAGTGGATTTTGCAGCATGTTATTTAAATTATTAGAAGACTCTAAATCAAATGAGAACAAACATAAGCCAACTCATTTTGCAGTAATTTTTGATTCAGCCAGAAAGAATTTTAGAAATGAAATATATTCTGACTACAAAGCAAACAGATCTGATGCACCAGATGATTTAATACCTCAGTTTGAATTTATTAGAAAATCAGTAAAAGCATTTAACCTACCTTCAATTGAATTAATAAATTATGAGGCAGATGATCTTATTGCGACTTATGTAGAGCAGATCTTAAAAGAAGGAGCAAAAGCAACAATTGTTTCATCGGATAAAGATTTAATGCAGTTATATAAGAAAAATATTCGAATTTATGATCCAATGAAAAATAAATTTATTTCGAATGAAGATGTAAATAATAAATTTGGCGTTAACCCAGATAAAGTAGTTGATGTACAAGCTTTAGCAGGAGACAGCAGTGATAATGTTCCTGGAGTTCCTGGAATAGGAGTAAAAACTGCAGCAGAATTAATTAATCAATATGGAAATTTAGAAAATTTATTAAAAAATGCAGACAAGATAAAACAAAATAAAAGAAGAGAAACTTTAATTCAAAACAAAGACAAAGCAATTGTTAGCAAAAAATTAGTTACTCTTAAAAAAGATGTCCCAGTAATAAATAAAATTTCAGAATTTGAGCTAAAAGAAATAGATAAAAATAAATTATATAATTTTCTGAGAGAAATGGAATTTAACAGATTATTGAGCTCTGTTATTTCAACTTATGGAGAAGTAGAATTTTCAAGTAATACAAAAGTTTTTGATCAAAAAGAAAAAAATCACAAAATTTCTAACAAAAACTATGAGTTAATAGAAAAAGAAGAAGATATAGATAAATGGCTGAACGAAGCCGAAGAAAATGGCGAGATTGCAGTTGATACTGAAACTAGCTCTTTAGACCCTCATCAAGCGAAGCTAGTAGGCATTTCTTTCTCTACAGAAATTGGCAAAGCATGCTACATCCCTATAGGACATACTGAAGGCAAAAATCTTGAAGAAAAAAAAGTTATTAAAAAAATTAAGCCGATTTTAGAAGACAAAAGTATAAAGAAAATTGGTCAAAATATTAAATTCGATTACATAATTTTTCATCATAAAGGAATAAATATGAATGCAATGGAAGATACAATGCTTATGTCTTATGTTTTAGATGCAGGAAAAAATAGACATAACATGGATGTGCTATCAGAAATTCATCTAGATCATAAAACAATCGCTTTTAAAGATATTGTAGGAACTGGAAAAAAACAGATTAATTTTAGTGAAGTAAAAATTGATATAGCTAAAGATTATGCTGCTGAAGATGCAGATATAACTTTTAGATTATATAAAATTTTTTCTAAAAATATAAAATTAGAGAAATTGCTTAATATTTATGAGATTTTTGAAAAACCACTAATTAAAATTTTAGCATTAATGGAAATTTATGGTGTTAAAGTAGATCAAAAATTTCTTCAAGTTCTCTCAAGCAAATTTGAAAAAAAAATTAATAATTTAGAAAAAGAAATTTACAAAGTTACAAAAAAAGAATTTAACATTGGTTCCACAAAGCAGCTTGGCGAAGTCATGTATAATGAAATGAAAATTTCATCATTGAAAAAAACAAAAAAAGGGAGTTTTGCTACTAGTGCACAGGTATTAGAAGATCTTGCTTTTAAAGGACACAAACTGCCAAAACTAGTTTTAGACTGGAGGCAGGTAACAAAACTAAAAAATACTTACTCAGATTCTTTACAAGAGCATATAAATCCTATTACAAGAAGAGTTCACACCTCATTTTTACTGGCAGCAACTTCAACAGGAAGATTAGCTTCAAGCGATCCAAACTTACAAAATATTCCAATAAAATCTGAAGATGGAAAAGAAATTAGAAGAGCTTTTGTGGCAGAAAAAAATAGTAAGTTAATTTCAGCAGATTATAATCAAATTGAAATGCGAATTTTAGCAGATTTAGCAGATGTAAAAGAGTTAAAAAAAGCATTTAAAAATAAAGAAGATATTCATTCACTTACCGCAAGTCAGGTTTTTAATACCAATATTAAAAAAGTTGATTCAGATATGAGAAGAAAAGCAAAAGCTATAAATTTTGGAATAATTTATGGTATTTCACAGTACGGATTAGCAAAACAAATTGGCGTTTCCAATTTTGAGGCTGAGGAATTTTTAAATTCATATTTTTTAAAATTTCCAGAAATAAAAAACTACATGGAATCCACAATTAAATTTTGTAGAAAGAGCGGATATGTAAGTAATATTTTTGGAAGAAGAACTCATATAACAGGAATTAATGATAAGAATTTTAATATAAGAAATTTTCAGGAGAGAGCAGCGATTAATGCTCCTATACAAGGATCAGCTTCTGAAATAATGAGAATGGCAATGATAAGAGTTAATAAAAAATTGGAAGAAATTAAAGAATCAAGCTGTAAAATATTATTACAAATTCATGATGAATTAATATTTGAAGTTCACAAAGATGACATAATGAAATACTCTCAGATTATTCAGGAAGAAATGTCTAGTGTGAAAAATAGCGATCTACACTCTTTTTCAATACCGTTGCTAGTAGATGTTAATGTTGGTAATAATTGGGGGGATCTTCATTAATCTTGAAGTATTGCCCTAATAAGAACAATTTAGTATTTTTAATTAATTTATGAAAGAAACAATTGCATTAATTGATGACGATAGAAATATCCTGACCAGCCTCAGTATTGCTTTAGAAAAAGAAGGATACAAAGTTCAGACTTATTTAGATGGAGAGAGCGCTCTAATAGGACTTGCAAGAACTCCTCCAGATTTAGCTGTTATAGATATAAAAATGCCCAAAATGGATGGCGAAGAATTGCTAAAAAAATTAAGAAAAAAAACTTCTTTGCCAGTAATTTTTTTAACATCAAAAGATGACGAAATAGACGAGCTGCTAGGATTAAAATTAGGTGCAGATGATTTTATAAAAAAATCTGGAGGATTTTCAATAAAAGTGCTCATTGAAAGAATAAGAGTGCAATTAAGAAAAAAAAATCTAAGTAGCATTGAAGATACAAAAAATATTATAACTCATGGCAAACTAAAACTTGATCCTTCCCAACTTGAATGTGAATGGAATGGAAAACATTTACCCGATAAACTTACAACAACAGAGTTTTTAATTGTTCAAGAACTTGCGAAAAGACCGGGTATAATTAAAGAAAGATCACAATTAATGGATATTGCTTATAGAGAAGATACGGATATTGAAGACAGAACAATAGATAGTCATGTAAAAAGGATCAGAAAAAAATTTAAAAAAGTAGATAATAATTTTTCCGCTATAGAGACCAGATATGGAAGTGGCTATCGTTGGAATGTAAGTTAATGTTAAGCAGTTTTATAAAAAATATTTCCATACTTAAAAAGTTCTTATTTATAAATCTTATTGTTTTTATAATTTTTGGAAGTTTAACAGCAATTTATTTAAAAGGAATTCAGCCAAATTTAATTAATAAAAAAACATCAAACCATATAAATATTATTAATAATACTATTGATCATATAAGAAGATTAAAAATTCAATTCAACAAGGATGACATAAGAAAATTTCTATTTTCAACAAGGTTTCTTTTTCAGAATTTAGATCGCGTTATGATATTTGATAATAAATTTAAATTGATAGGTGATACCGATACTCTAGATTTAGATCCAAGATCATTTAGCCAAAGATTAGATATTGTTGAAACGAACATTCAAGATAAAGATGAAATATCAGAAAAAAAAAAAATTATTCAAGAAAATAAAAATAAATTAAAGCCTTTTTCCGAAATAATACTAGATTATTCCAAATCTTCTGATTTTGGTAAACCGTATACTTTTACTCAAGAAAATTATGATCAATTTTTATTAATTACAATTAAAAATGTTAATGATGGTGAGAAGAATATTGGTTACTTGGCTATTAGTGAAAAAGCAAACGATATTAGAAATGCTATAAATGAGAGAAAAATATTTGTTTTTAGAACTGCTTTAGTAGTTGCAATTGTGATTTTAATTTTTTCATTAGTCTTAAATAGATATTTTTTAAAACCAATTAAAACTCTAGTAAATTTTACAAAATCAATAAAAGAAAAGAATAAACAAAAAATAAACATTCAAGTTGTAAAAAATAGAAGTGATGAAATAGGAATTCTTTCCAATTCTTTGGATGAAATGACAAATGAGTTAAATAATAGGATTAATGCTGCAGAGAACTTTTCAACAGACCTAGTCCATGAAATCAGAAATCCACTTGCTTCTTTAAAAAGTGCATCGGAGATAATTTCGGAAACTACAGATAAAACTCAAAGAGAGAAGCTGGTTAGTATACTATTGAACGATGTAGAAAGAATTGAAAGACTGATTACCGATTATTCTCAAATGCTCAAAGATGAAGTTGCAATAACAAATGAACAAATGAAGAAAATTGATTTAAAATTAATAGCAACATCTGTAGTTGATGATTTTAATAGTATTTATAATTCAAAAAATGGAATTAAAATTGAATTAAATTCAAATGGGTCAAACAATTACAATATTCTTGGAATAGAAAATAGAATTGAGCAAATAATTGCAAATTTACTAGATAATTCAATTTCGTTTAGTAGAGAAAATCAAACAATCAAAGTTGTTCTTTCAAAAGATAAAAAAGAAAAAAATATCATTTTAAGTGTTGTTGATGAAGGAGAAGGCTTCAAAGAAAACGATACAAGCAAAATTTTTAAAAGATTTTATAGCAATAGACCTAATAAATTTGGAGAACATTCTGGATTAGGATTAAATATTGTTAAAAATCTAGTTGAGTTGCACAATGGTAAAATTTTTGCTTCAAATAATATTGATCAAAAAGGCGCTATGATCGAAATAATTTTTCCTAAAGTTTAAAGATTATTAGTTGAAAAAATTTTATAAAGTTGTTAAATGGTCTTCTTCATGACAGATTTTAAAGTAAAAGATATAAATCTCTCAGATTTTGGTAGGAAAGAAATTTCTTTAGCAGAAACTGAAATGCCAGGCTTAATGGCGTTAAGAAAGGAATACAAAGATAAAAATCCACTTAAAGGAGCAAGAATACTTGGATGTTTACACATGACAATTCAAACAGCAGTTTTAATAGAAACTTTAGTTGAACTCGGAGCAGAAGTAAGATGGTCTTCGTGCAATATATTTTCTACTCAAGACCATGCGGCTGCAGCTATAGCAAAAGCGGGAATTCCAGTATTTGCTTGGAAAGGTGAGACTGAAGAAGAATATTGGTGGTGTGTTAAACAAACCATAGAAGGAAAGAAAGACTGGAAACCTAACATGATTCTTGATGATGGCGGCGATCTAACAGCTTTAATGCACAAGGAGTATAAAGACTTGCTAAAATCAGTTAAAGGTTTGTCCGAAGAAACAACAACTGGAGTATTGGCCCTTAAAAAAATGGAATCTGAAGACAAATTATTAGTACCAGCAATTAATGTTAATGACTCAGTAACAAAATCAAAATTTGATAATTTATATGGTTGTCGTGAAAGCTTAGTTGATGGAATTAAAAGAGCAACTGACGTAATGATGTCTGGTAAGGTTGCAATAGTTGCAGGTTTTGGAGATGTTGGAAAAGGAAGTGCAGCCTCATTAAGGCAAAGTGGAGCAAGAGTAATGGTTACAGAAATAGATCCTATCTGTGCTCTTCAAGCTGCTATGGAAGGTTATGAAGTTGTTTTAATGGATGAAACGATTAAAGAAGCAGACATAGTTGTAACTGCAACAGGTAATAAAGATATAGTTACTGCAGATCATATGCGAGATATGAAAGATAGAGCTATATTGTGTAATATTGGACATTTTGATAACGAAATTCAAGTTGAAGCATTAAAAAATTATAAATGGGATGAAATAAAACCCCAAGTACATGAAATAACATTCCCAGACAACAAAAGAATTATTTTGTTAGCTGAAGGAAGATTGGTAAATTTAGGTTGCGCTACTGGGCACCCTAGTTTTGTTATGAGCGCTTCATTTACAAATCAAGTAACAGCCCAGATAGAACTGTGGAATAATTCAGACAAGTATGAAAAAAAAGTATATGTTTTACCTAAGCACCTTGATGAAAAAGTAGCAATGTTACATTTAGAAAAAGTAGGAGCAAAACTTACTAAATTATCTAAAGAGCAAGCAGATTATATTAGTGTAAAACAACAGGGACCATTCAAACCAGATGCATATCGCTACTAAAAGTAGCAAGATTGATATTACTTTAGAAAAAAATACAGAATTTATTTCTAAAAAATTTTCAAATTATATTAGAAAAGGAGATATTATTTTTTTCTATGGAGAAATAGGCGTTGGAAAAACGACATTTATTAAGTATTTGATCAATAACTTGCAAAATAAAAAAAAACTAAATCTAACCGAAATTCCAAGCCCAACATTTAATATTGTTAATGAGTATAAAATAAATGAAATTATTATAAATCATTATGATTTATTTAAATTAAAAGACCCAAAAGAATTATATAATATTGGATTATTTGAAAATAGTTCAGAAATTGTGACTTTTGTTGAGTGGCCAGAAATAATTTTAAATAAACCAAAAAATATAATTGAATTATATTTTAATTACGAAAATGATTTTAAAGAAAGAAAATTAGAAATATTTTCTGAATATAGAAAAGAAATAATTAATGAATTTAAGTAAACTTAGATCTTTATCCGGAGATGCTTCCTTTAGAAAATTTTACAGGAACAAAAATAAAATTATTGTATTTAGCAAAAAAGATACTAGGAAAAATTTATTAATTTATGATGCTATTAATAAAATTTTAATTAAGAATAAAATTAAGGCACCAAAATTAATTAGTCAAAATTACAAATCAAAACATATTCAATTAGAAGATTTTGGTAATATCACTGTCTATCAAAAGTTAAAAAAAAATAATAAAAAAAAATTAACTTATTATAAAAAAATTATTAAATTATTAAATTTGGTTCAAAAAATTAAGACCAAAAAAATAAAAACATTTTTAGGTTCAAACTATAAAGTACCAAAATATTCAAAAAAAATTCTTTTAGAGGAAGCCAATTTATTTTTAGATTGGTATGTAACAAAAAAAATAAAAAAAAAAAATCAAACTTTATTAAAAAAAAAATTACTTTTAGCTTTAAAAACTTTAATTAATAAAATTAAATTTAGTAATAAAACATTTGTTCACAGAGATTTTCATGTTTCTAATTTAATGATTAAAAATAAAAAATTGTGTGTTATAGATAGTCAGGATGCTGTTTTTGGAAATGTAGCTTATGATCTTGCTTCATTAATAGATGATGTAAGATTAAAAACTAGCATAGACTTTAAGCAAAATATTTTTGAAGAGTACATTGAAACAAATAAAAAAATAAATGTTGTGAATTTCAAAAACGATTTTGAAATTTTATCAGTTTTAAGAAATTTAAAAATAATTGGAATTTTTACGAGATTATCAATTAGAGATAATAAACACAGTTATTTAAAATTAATACCTTATGCATGGAAGTTAATTGAACAAAGAACAGAACAAAATAAAAAATTTATAGAACTAAAAATTATTTTAGATAAGTATTTTTCAAAAAAACTAAGAAATAAATATGAAAATTAATACTGCACTAATTTTGTGTGCCGGATATGGAAAACGTTTAAATCCAATTACTTTAAAAATTCCAAAACCTCTAATTGAAATTAACGAAATTACTTTGTTAGAAAATTCAATAAATTTTTTAGAAAAATTAGAAATAGAAAATATAAAAATTAATACTTATTATCTTCACAGCCAGATTCAAAATTTTATTTTAAACAACAAATCAAATTCAAAAATTGAAATTCTAAATGATGGTAATGAAATTTTAGATACCGGAGGTGGTATTTTAAATCTAATTAATAGATCAGATGAAAATGATTTTATTGTTTTAAATCCAGATACTGTGTGGGGAGATGATTATTTGGAAACAACAATAAATATGATGAATTACTATTTTCAAAAAAAAGTAAAAAATTTGTTAATGATTGTTAATAAAGAAAATAGCTTTGATGAAAGAATGAAAGGTGATTTTTCATTAAGCAATGAAAAGTTATTAAAAAATAAAGAAAATAATTTTATATATACTGGTCTGCAAATTATAAATAAAAGTTTATTTAAAAATGAAAAAGTAATGCCATTTTCAGTTACTAAGATTTGGGATGAGGCAATAAAAAATAAAATGCTTTATGGTTTTGAAAGCAAGCAGAAATTTATTCATATAACTGATTTAGAAATATATAATAAATTAGTTAAAAAATAATTAAATCATTAGCTCTTTTTTGATCTAAATATAAAGCTTCTTTAATCTTTTTATTATTGTCAAATTTAATTAATAAAGGATTTCCTGTTGGAATTTCTAGTTTTGAAATTTTTTCATTATCTATATTAAATAAATATTTGCATAATGCTCGGACCGAATTTCCATGAGCAGCAATAATTATATTTTTATTTAATTTATCTAAAATATTTTTTTCAAAATAAGGAATTACTCTTTCATAAGTATCTTTTAAAGATTCGGTATCAGGAATTTTATCCTTTGGTATATTTTTATAAATTTCAATATTAATAGGATGATAAGGATTATTTTTATTTAATGGTTCTGGCCTAACATCCCAAGATCGCCTAAATTCTAGAACTTTATCTTCTCCCAAAGTTTTTTTCATTTCATCTTTATTCAGGCCGGTTAGGGCGCCATAGTGTCTTTCATTAAGTTCCCAGGCTTTAATAATTTTATCATTCTTAATTCTTAAAGTGTTTAAGATTAAATTTAGAGTTTCAATTGCTCTTTTTTGATAAGAACAAAAAAAATAATCTAAATTTAAATTAAGCTCTTTAATAAGTTCACCAGATTTGCAGGCCTCTAATTTTCCATTTGGTGTCAACTCAACATCTACCCATCCGGTGAATTTTTTTTGTAAATTCCACTCACTTTGACCATGTCTTACTAAAATTAAATGACTCATAGTTTAAATTTAATTATAAGATAAATTGATAAATGACAAAAATAATATTTCACCTTTTAAACATTATATTTGTATTTTTATATATTTATCCAGGAAGTTTGTTGGGTTTTTTTATTTATGGAGATATTTTAAGGCAACCTCAAATAACCTCTAATTTTATAGTTTCCTCAAACCATGTTTATGCTTTTTTTTTGTTATCTTCATTGGGTTTAATAAGCTATTTTAAGAGCTTAAAAATAATTATTTTATACTTAATTTTAATTTCTATAATTCTTGAATTATTTCATTTATTTATACCAAACAGATCATTTCAATTTTCTGATTTGTTTGGTAATATTGCTGGAGTTTTAATGCCTGTTTTTATATTAATTTTATTTAATTTTTGGAGAAAAAAATGAGTTCATTTGATGAAAGAGAAAAAAGTTTTGAGAAAAAATTTGCGCACGACCAAGAACTTCAATTTAAAGTAAGTGCTAGAAGAAACAAATATATAGGAGAATGGGCTTCCAAAATTCTTGGTTATGATGAAGAAAAAGAAAAAGAATATATTCAATCTGTAATAAAAGCAGATTTTGCTGAAGCTGGTGATGAAGATGTTTTTAGAAAAATAAAAGATGATTTAAAAAATCACAATATATTAGACGAAGATATTAGAAAAAAAATGGATGAGCTTAATGAAAAAGCAAAGACAGATTTTAACTAGCTTCTTAATCATTTTATTTTTATTAATTTCTGCCTGTTCTTCTATTCCCAAAAATACCGCTGATAGTTGTTCAATATTTTCCGAAAGATATTTTTGGTATAAGCATGTTAAAAAAACAGAAAAAAAATGGGGAACACCAGTTCATTTACAATTAGCATTTATAAAAATGGAGTCAGATTTTGATTGGCTCGCAAAACCAGAAAGATTAAAATTATTTAAAGTCATTCCTTATAAAAGGCCTTCCAGTTCTTTTGGTTATTCACAAGCAGTTAAAGGTACTTGGGAACAATACAAAAAAGAAAATAATAAGCCCTTGGCTACTAGAGCAAGATTTAAAGATAGTGTCGATTTTATTGGCTGGTATACAAATAAAACTTCACAAATATTAAAAATATCAAAAAAAGATGTTTTTAGACAATATATTGCTTATCATGAAGGTTGGGGAAATTATAAAAATTATAAAAGTAATAATAAAGTTATATTGATTGCAAAAAAAGTACAAAAACAATCTTCAAAATATAAGAGTCAACTTTCCAAGTGCCAAAAAGTACTAAGTACAAATAAATATATTATTTTCTAACGAAGTTCTTTTTTTAATTCTATATCTACAGCATCTATCCTTTTTGTATTTTTTGCTAAAGATAAATACATTGTTGGGGTTACGTAAAGTGTAAAAAATGTAGAAATTATCATACCCCCAAAAATTGTAGCGCCAACTGCTAATCTAGAACCTTCACCAGCTCCTGGACCAATATTTCCTATTATTAGAGGAATCATCGCAATCATAGTACTTAAAGATGTCATGATAATTGGCCTGAATCTTATACTGCACGCTTCTTTAACTGCTGCTTCTATATTTTTTCCAGTTGTTCTAATTTGATTAGCATAATCAACAATTAAAATACTATTTTTAGTGGATATACCAATAAGGATTACAAGTGCAATTTGTGAGAAGATATTAATAGAACTATTTAAAAATAAAATAAAAACTAATCCACCAAAAATTGCCAAGGGAACAGTAAGAACAATTATAAATGGATGCACAAATGAATTAAATGTTGCTGCCATAACCAGATATGCTGTTAATAATGCTAAAGCAAATATGATAAAGAGCTCATTGCTTGTTTCCTTTATTTCTTCTGACTTGCCTTTCCATGTAATTTGGCTTTGTGGAGATACTTCAGTCATTATATTTTCTAAATATTTAATTGCTTCCGAAAGAGTGTAGTTTTCTGAAATATTTGCTGAAATAGTAACCGCTCTTTGTCTGTTATATCTAGCCAATTCTTTTGCAGTTCCCTCTTCTTTAAAATTTACAAGATTTACCAATGATATTAGTTTTCCTGTAGTATTAGATCTTACAAAAATTTTTGATATTCCATCTTTATCTCTTCTATCAGATAAGTATTGCTGTAAAATTATTGGATACTCTTTTCCCAATTTATTAAACGTTGTAACTCTTTTTCCACCATAAAGCGTTTCTAAACTTTTTCCAATTGTTTCAGTAGAAACACCTAAGTCTTTCGCTTTATTCTTGTTAATTACAAGCTTTACTTCAGGTTTATTTCTAGAATAATCAGACTCTATTCTTGATAAATTTCTATTCCTTCTTAATTTTCCAATTACTTCACTTTGAATTCTTTCCAATTCTTCATAAGTACTTCCATAAATAACCATTTGAACAGGTTTGTTATAACTTGAAACCCTTATTGATTGAGGAGATATTGGAAAAGCCACTGCTTGAGGTAGAGTCACAATCTTACCAATAGCTTGTCTCATTACAGTTTGGGAATCTTGTTTTCTATTTTTCCAATTATCTAATAAAGCAATAATTATAAAACTATTGTATGAGTTAGCAGAGTTTCCAAATCCAGGTACTCTCATGATAAAACGTGAATAAGGACTGTTTTCAGCTTGTAATAATGGAATAAGTCTTTTCTCAATATTCTGAGCTTTTTCTTGCGTGTACTCGAAAGAACTTCCTTCATCAGTAAAACCAATGACCAGATAAGCTCCTCTATCTTCCATTGGCATTAATTCTTTTTTTGAAAAGTTAAACAACAAAACAGAAGCTACAATTATAAATATAATAAAAACAGAGATGGTTTTTGTCTTTTTAACTAAGACTTCCAATGTTTCTTGATAAAATTTTGAAAAACCTAAGAAAAATTTTTCAAATTTTCGTATTATAAAATTTTTATTATTTTTTTTATTTAAAAATTTACTTGCAAGCATTGGAGATAAGGTTAGAGCAACAAAAGATGATACAACTATCGAGAATGATAAAGCTATCGCAGTTTCTCTAAATAAAGTTCCAGAAATACCCTCAATAAATATTAGCGGCAAAAAGACTGCAATAAGAATTAATGTAGTTGCTATAATTGCAAATGTAATTTGTTTAGATCCTTTATATGCCGCAACAAGAGGATTTTCTCCATTTTCTATTCTTCTGTAAATAGCATCTGTCATAATTACCGAGTCATCAGTAATTATCCCAATCGCCAGTATAAAACTTAAGAGGACAAAAATATTTATCGATAGTCCAAATATATAAATTCCAAGAAATGAAGCTATTAAACTAACAGGCAGAGCTATTGCCGGAACGATTACAGCTTTTAAATTTCCTAAGAATAAATAAATAATTATTACAACCAAAACAAAAGCGATTATAAGAGTTTTATATACCTCATTAATTGCGGCTCCTATGTAAGTAGCTCTATTAAATGCCACTTCTAGCTCTAGTCCTTCTGGTAAGGATTTATTTACTTCAGCTATTTTTTTTTTAATTTCTTTAGAAAGCTCTACAGTAGATGCTCCGCTTCTAGCATAAATTCCTATACCAACTGTCTTTAAATTTAATTGGTCTTTTCTTTGCGCTTTAAATAAAGTTTTTTCTGAAACAGGTCCAAACTCTATTTTTGCAACATCAGATAGTACAACTACTTTTTTACTAGTTTTTTTAATTGGAAGTTGCTCAATGGCTTCTATGCTATTGTAGGATTTATCTAAGTTTAAGGTTAAATCGATATTATTTGCTTCAAGAGTTCCTGCGGGCAATCTAATATTTTCACCTCTCAAAGCTTTTTCAACTTCCTGAACAGTTAAATCATTTGCAGCTAATTTAATAGGATCTACCCAAACTCTAATACTCAGCTCTCTAAGTCCTCCAACTAAAATTCTACCAACATTTTTTACGCTTGAAAAAGTATCTACTAGATATCTTTCAGCATAATCGCCAAGTTCTAAATCGCTCCAGGTAGAAGATGAAAGTGCTAACCACATTGTAGTAGTAAACCCAGCTGCTTGTTTAAGTATTTGTGGTGGATCTGACTCGGAAGGCAAATTATCCACTACTCTTGCAACTCTTTCTCTTATATCATTAGCTGCATTATCCAAATCAATGCTTGTATCAAATTCAACTTTTATTGTGCTTCTTCCATTTGAAGACTTAGAATCAATATTTTTAATTCCTTCTGCACCACCAATCACATCTTCTAGAACTTGCGTTACTTCTTGATCAACTATAGGAGCGGCAGCAGAGGTGTAATCAACTTGTACCTGCACTACTGGAGGCTGCAATCCAGATGGAAGCTCTCTAACTGGCAACTTCCAAAAAACAAAAAGTCCAAATACAATTAAAATTAAAGACATTACCCATGAAACAACAGGTCTTCTAATGCTTAATTCTGTTATGAACATTTAATTTTTAATAGGTTTAATTTTACTTCTTGGAAAAACTTTTTTTAATCCTTCAGCAACAATTATATCTCCAATATTTAATCCTGATAGGATTTCAATATTACCTTCTTGTCTTAAACCAATTTTTATTTCGGTTTTATTTACTATATTATCTTTTGATACTTTATAGACGTAAGTTTTTTCACCTTCCATCATTACACTTGTATCTGGAACACCCAGAGAATCTCTTAAATTAAATTTTACACTTACCTCAAGCAAAGAACCAGATATTAATTCTAGATTTGTATTGTCAATTTTAATTCTTGTTAACAAACTTCTAGTTTCCGCATTTATTCTACTAGAAATAAAATCAACCTCTCCATTAAAGATTTTATTTTTATAGCTTGAAACTTTAGCTTCTATTGGCAAACCCTTTTCAATAACTGAAGAATAATTTTCAGGAATTTTAATATCAGAATAGATAATTGAGTTATCATCTAAAGTTATAATAAATGTACTATCAGAAACAAATATATCTTCAGTTAAACCGGTATATCCTACCACACCGTTAAAAGGAGCTATAATATTCCCACTTTTTAACTTAATAATTACATCTCCTTTTTTGACATAATTGTTTAACTTTAAATCTTCTATTAAATTTTCTTTCTTTATTCTAAAAGATTTCGTTTTATTAGATACAGCAGTTCCAAATGTTTCAATTTTTTCTGAAAATTCTTTATCCACTACTTCAGTTACTATAATTCCCGGAGGAGGTCTTTTACCAAACTTTTTTTGAAAATGTTTTCCAATTACAGTTCTTGCAACAATCACTGAAGCTATAATTAAGAAGAAGACAATTATTATAGAAATTACTTTTGTTGATCTTTTCATATTTTAATTTTTCCGTATTCTGCCCAAGAACCATCATAAATGGTTGGTATATATTTATTATTTATTAAAGAATATGCAAGTGCCAAAACAGAAGCAGTTACTCCAGATCCGCAAGTAAATACAATATTTGTTGTTAATTCTTTCCCCAAAGTATTTTTAAATATGTTTAAAATTTCTTTTTCATTTTTAAATGTATTGTCATCATTAATTAGCTCTCGAAAAGGAATACACATAGATTTTGGAATTGATCCACTTCTCAAACCTTTTCTTGGCTCTTCAACTTTTCCTTCGAATCTTTCTCTACTTCTTGCATCAACAATTCTAAATTCTTGTTTAATAATATTTTCTTTAATTTGAGATTTATTTTTTACTAAACTTTCTCTCTCTGAAGCAATATATTTTGTTTCTCTGATTTTCAAAATTTCTTTTGTTGTTGGCTTTTCTTCTGATTTCCATTTTTTTAAACCACCGTCTAAAACATGAACCAACTTATTATTATGACCAAAATATATAAAATTGTACCAACATCTGCATGAACTTAAGACATCTGAATTATCATAAATTACTATCTCATCGTCATTGGCGATTCCCATTTTAGATATAATTTTTTCCCATTCATTATTATTTGTAAGCATATGAGGCAAATCAGTATTATGGTCTGAATTTTTATCTAAATCGAAAAATATTGCATTTTCAATATGTGATTCTAGGTACTCTCTGTATCCATCTCTTTCCACATTTGGCATATGCCAAGAGCAATCAATTATTTTTAACTTATTAATATTTTTTTCAACCCAGTTTGTGTTTACTAGTGACATAATTAAATTTTTTTTTCTAAATATTTTTGATGATAATCTTCAGCTGGACAATAGTTTTTTAGTAACGACAATTTTGTAACAACTTTACCAGATAATTTTTTATTGTTTTTTTCAATAATTTTTTTAGCAATTTTTTTTTGATTTTCATCTACATAGAATATTTCACTTCTATATTGAGTTCCTATATCATGACCCTGAGCATTTAGTGTTGTTGGGTCGTGTATATCAAAAAAACGCTGTAAAATTTTTTCATATGAAATTTTTTTAGGATCAAATTCCAATCTAACAACCTCAGCATGATTAGTATTTCCTGAACAAACTTCCTCATAAGTTACTTTGTTGTCATCACCTCCGCAGTAACCAACTTCAGTTTTTTTAATTCCCTCAAGTTTTCCAAACTTGATTTCTGGTCCCCAAAAACATCCGAGTGCTAATACAGCTATTTCCATTGATTATTGTTTTATTTAAACTAAAGTTATTCTTATGCTTTCCAAAAATCAATTGGGCTTTTTGTATATGTTTATGTCGATTTGTGCATTTTCAATAATGGATTTAATCGTAAAATGGTCAGATTCATATCCTTTGGGACAGGTATTATTTTTTAGAGGTTTTTTTGGTTTAGTATTTTATTTTTTTATTATTCCTAGAGAAAGGCTTAAAAATTTTTATTATACAAAAAGAACTGGATTGCATTTTTTAAGATGCTTATTTGGTTTAATAGCTCTAATTTCAATATTTATTGCTTTAAGAAATCTACCGTTAGCTACCGTTGTTAGTATTTCATTTGCTGCTCCAATTTTTACAACTATTTTTTCAATTTTTTTTCTTAGTGAGAAAGTTGGAATGTATAGATGGCTTGCAGTAATTGTAGGATTTATTGGTATTATAGTTATTACAGAACCTGGTTTTAGTCCTTTAAACATATACTTTGTTTATCCAATAATTTTTTGTTTAGGTCTATCTTATGTTGCCATTGCTATCAGACAATTATCCACTACCGAACCCATTTGGTTGATTGCTTTAAATTTTTCAGCTGCAATAACTATAGTAAGTTTTTTTACAATTCCCTTTGGATGGATAATGCCCGACATAAAAGATTTAATTTTATTATCCTTTATAGGAATTTTTGGCGGTGTTGCAAATTTATGGCTGAGCCAATCTTATAAGTTTTCTGAAGTTTCTTTGGTAACTCCTCTAAAATATTTAGCTTTAGTTTTTGCAATAATTTTTGGATACTTCATTTGGAATGAAATACCTTCGATTAAAACTCTAGCAGGGGCCTTCTTAGTTATAATTTCGTCTATAATTATCTTTAGAAGAGAAGTTACTTTAAAAAAACAAGTTTCTATTTCAAGACATGAATAATCCCCCAAAATATTGGAATAAAGCAAAAAAATATTTATCTAAAAAAGATAGAGTAATGAAAATTTTAATTGAAAAATATAAACACAAAACATTAACTACAAGAAAAGATATTTTTTTCTCTCTTTGCAAAAGTATAATAGGTCAACAAATTAGTGTCGCAGCGGCAAGCTCAGTGTTCAAAAAATTTAAAAGCGCATGTAATGGCAAGATAAATCCAAAAATAGTAAAAAAAATTACTATTCAAAAACTTAAAAAATGTGGCCTGAGTAGGCAAAAGGCCAAAGGAATAAAAGAACTGTCAATTAAATTTTCAAATAAATCATTTAACCCTAAGCTTATTAAAAAAATGAATGATGAAGAAGCAATTGTTTATCTTTCAACTTTGAGACAAATTGGAAGATGGTCTGCAGAAATGATATTACTTTTTACTTTTAATAGAGAAAATATATGGCCTATTCAAGATATAGGATTGCTAAGAGCTATATCAAATAACTATAAAAAAAAATATTTACCTCCAAAAAATTTTGTTAATTTTTTAAGAAAAAGATTTTCACCCTATTGTTCTGTTGCCACGTGGTATTTATGGCGTTCAATTGATAATGAGCCTATCCAATACTAAATACTCTATTTTAATCTAGCCATTCTTTATAATTTTCTTTATTTTCTTTTAAATAAACTGGCAATTTGTCAAAACTGTAATTAATTAGCTTACTTCCGCTTCCAACTTTATTTACGGTTTTATCAACTTTTAAGTCATAAATTGCTTGTTTGCTCTTAATTATATTGTCTATTTGATCTAAGGTTAATGGTTCTTCATCAAATTCTCTGTGATGCAGATATGATTTTAACTTATGTTCTATTTCTTTAGGAGATTTAATATTTGAAAAATGCCAACCTCCATTTTTAATAAATTTAATACTGTTATATTTAATTTTTGAAAAAATTATATCTAACCTAAATAAAGAATATTTTTTATCTTTAATGTTTCTTAACCATTGAGGACTTAATAGGTCTTTTTTTCTACAGCCTTTAGTTCCAGACCAAACCATATTAGGTAATTTTAAATCAAATTTGTAGTAAAACATATCTTGTTGAAACATTAAAATTTTTTCTTTTAAATTTTCAAATTTTATCTCTTCAAGATTTGGGATTTCGTCAACATCAGAAATCAGTATTAAATCTTCGGGACTTGCTTTTTGCAAACCATTTGCAATATGGTCTCTTTGCCCATTTTCTCTTTTAGCAGCATTAAGAATATATTTTCTTGATTTTTCACCTTCATTATCATTTTCATGAACCACTTCTATTTCATCAGGCTCTTTATCAAAAGTTAAATAAATTATTTTGTCTTTAAATTTTTCAAATTTTTTATGGTTGAATTTTAAGTTTCTTTTATCACCTCTGTGTGTAAAAGTGCTTTCCACAATAATAAAATAATCAACATACCTGTCTAAAGTATTTAACCTTAAATCTAGAACAATCTCTTCATCAAAATACATAAAACAATCAAAAATTTTCATAGGTCTATTTAATTTACACTATTGATACTTGCTACAAAAAAGTATCTTTAGTAGATTAATAATTGAGTTAATTATTACTAAATTTAACTAAAATATGAAATATTATAATTATTTTTTTACAGCAATATTTATATTATTTACTCAAACTTTATGTGCAGATGAAATATTGGACTTGGGGAAAAATATTTTTTTAGAAAAGGGAAACTGTGCTACTTGCCATACTTTGTCTGATGCTGGATCAAATGGAGATATTGGACCAAATTTAAATGTAATTAAGCCAGAGGCTGGAAGAGTAGTTATGGCAGTAACAAATGGTATTGGAGTAATGCCGGCATATGAAGGCATGCTCACATCTAAAGAGATTGAAGCAGTTGCAATATATGTTTCAGAAAAATCAAATTAATAAGTTTATTTTATAATTTCTTCTAACCTAAAAGTTGCAATTTTTTTTACTTGTTTTTTTGCCTCAAG